>PVMK01189020.1_pt1 | contig 98007 bp, 95 predicted proteins | sample 1853481 | NCBI WGS metagenome assembly PVMK01 (sample SAMN08533507, study PRJNA380276) | Marine sediment metagenome, whole genome shotgun sequencing project.
TCAGGTCGGTAAACGTCGCTTCATTAAAGTAGTCTGACCTGAACCTGTCAATAGAGAGGCAAGCTGTCATGTCCCTTCACTTTGCTTTTTTGGTACTGGAAGAACATCCCTATGGACGGGAGATGCTGCGTATCCTGTTGGAAAACAACCTGGTTCCCAGCATGATCATCCAGGAGGTGTCCAATGTGGGTGATGTTGAGCGCGAAAAATTCCTGACGCGCATTGCAGGTCAGCCAGTGCCACCGCGTTTGACGCAATTGATCTCTGGGAGGAAGATACCGGTATATTGTGTATCCAATCATAACGACGACACCTGCAAAGAATTGCTTACAGCCGATAAACCTGACGTGCTGGTATTAGGCGGAACGCGCATCATCAAACCAAAAATCCTTGATGTGCCGCGCCAATCCACAGTCAATTCACATCCGGGCTTACTCCCTTGGCTGCGCGGGTCAGCTTCGGTAGGCTGGGCATTATACAAAGATTTACCCCAAGGTGCTACCGCTCACTTTGTGGTTCCAGGAATTGATACCGGCGACATTATTGTCTCAAGGCAGCTTCCAGTTTATCGCCGCGATAGCTATGAAAGCATTAATTATCGTATTGCCATTCTGGCCGGAGAATTGATGGCTGAAGGGTTAACTTTCATTACAAATGGAGAAGCTCCCCACACACCCCAAGACCCGAATGTGGGGGAGACCTATAAAGTCATTCCCGACAATTTATTAGAAGAGGGCAAACAGCGTTTGGCAGAAAGCCGTTATTCGCATTTCGCAGATTGAAGAACACAAGATATCATTCCCATATCCCTAGGACAGCTCATGAAAAAATCTACTGAAGAAGTTTCTGCCCTGCAGTTAGACAACGAGGATCCGCTGGCCGGTTTCCGGGAACGTTTCGTTATAGATGATCCAGACCTGATCTATTTGGATGGCAATTCGTTAGGCCGACTTCCAAAAGAGACCATCCCCCATATCCAGGACCTGGTTGAGCCAATGGGGCAAAAATCTGATCCGCGGCTGGAATGAAGGCTGGTATGAAAAGCCAACCAGTCTGGGAGCCAGGTTAGCAGAACTGATCGGCGCTCAGCCAGACGAGGTAGTAGTCTGTGATACGACATCAGTAAACTTGTTTAAACTTTCAGCTGCTGCACTCAGATACCAGCAGGGCAGAAAGGGTGTTGTCAGCGACGAATTCAACTTTCCCACAGACCTATATGTTTTCCAGGGTGTGATTGACCTGCTAGGCAATCATCACCACTTGGAGATAATCAAGTCGGAGAATTCAATATCCATCACTGATGACGCTGTTGCAGCCGCTATCAGCAAAGACACAGCCCTGGTAGCTCTCACCCAGGTTGCTTTTAAAAGCGCCTTTATGTATGACATCGAGAAGATCACCGCCATTGCTCACCAATCCGGGGCGCTCACTTTATGGGATTTAAGCCATTCAATTGGCGCTGTACCACTGGAGCTTAACAAGTGGGGAGTCGATCTGGCAGTTGGTTGTACTTATAAATACCTGAACGGCGGACCCGGATCACCGGCCTTTTTATATATTCGCAAAGATCTGCAGGAAAAATTATCCTCTCCCATCTGGGGCTGGTTTGCCGACCAGGATCCATTCGCTTTCAAGTTGGACTTTTCACCAACAATAGGGATATCACGGTTTCAGATCAGCACCCCTCATATTCTTTCTATGGCGGGGATAGAGCCTGCCCTGGAATTATTAAAAGAAGCAGGGATTGAACGCATCCGGGAAAAGAGCATAAGACAAACGGAATACTTGATTTATCTGGCAGAGAAGAACTTAATCCCCCTGGGATTTCAAATTGGGTCCCCACTGGATTCCACCCAGCGGGGTTCCCATGTTTCACTTAGGCATCGTGAAGCTTATCGAATTTGCCAGGCTTTGATCAATCCAGAAAAGAACGATACCAGCCTGCGGGTGATACCAGATTTTAGAGCTCCTGATAACATTCGTTTGGGAATTGCCCCGCTATATACCAGCTTCAGTGATATCCATCGAGCTGTGGATCGTTTGCAGGACATCATTCAGAAAAAGGTATACCAGAATTATTCCAGCGATCACCTTAAAGTTACCTGAGAGGTGAGCTGGTCAGGAGGTTGGCTCGATAAATTGATTTCTGGCGTCCTTCTCGTTTACTCCCAACAACAAGACCAAACCCACCAGCAGGAATAGGATAACTGGCAAGATTGCCACTCGCTGCCCCAGTTGTTCTGCAAAGGGAGCTCCCCCTGGCAGAAACCTGAACCATAAGAACGAAGCCTGATTGCCCTGAGCTTCAAAGAACAGGGCGACCTCTGCTGCAACTATGCCGTAGATCGTGGGGCCGATAAAGGATGAAGTTCTACCTGCTACCGCAAAGAAACCATAAAATTCGGCGCTCCTTCCGGGGGGAGACAGAGCACCAACCATAGCCCTGCTTACAGCCTGGACAGATGAAAGCGCCAGGCCTGCAACTCCTCCAATGATGTAAAAGTGGGTAACAGATTCAACAACGAATAAACCAACCACCGCGCCGATCATCATTAACAAAAATACCACCAGGGATGCCTTACCGCTTCTCCTGTCCGCAATCCAACCAGAGACATAAGCTCCGATCACGGAGGTGAACTGGATAATGATCATAAATATAATTATCTGCTGCTGATCCAGTCCAAACATCACCGAGCCAAAAATGGCTGCAAAATTGATCGCCATCAGGATCCCATCGTTATAGATCAAAAACGCGATGATATATTTTACGAATTCACGATAATCCTTAACCATGCTGATCGTATGTCGGAGTCTTTGAAAGGCAATCGAGATGATATTTTCACCAGGTTTAAGTCGGGAATCACCATCCTCTTTCCCGGAACCAGATAAAAAGCGGTGCCGCAAAGGCGGCAAAATAAACCGCTGTTATGATCAATGAAAAACGGACAATCCAGGTTCCTTCATATACAGTAACCAGAACCAATACAATCAGCAGGCAAACAATTCCTCCCAACAATCCTATTGCCCAGCCATTTCCCGAGACTCGTCCGATTTCATCACGGTCTGCAAGTTCTGGCAGCAGAGAATTATAAAATACCTGTCCGCCCCGATAACCAATTTCCGCCAGGAAAAATAAAAGAACCGAATAGACTAATATTAGCTGTTCGGTTCTATATCAAATCTCAGTGTTATTTATTGGTAGGAAATTTCGCCGCCCTTATAAACCATACTCCTTCGCCGGTAAGCCCAGCACATATAGGAAATTGAAACAAAATAACTTGCGGGCAAACGGTGGAGATTTTTAATCTTCGCTCCCAGAACAGTGGTTTTTCCCCGGAAACCCATCGGGGCCGATGTCAAGTTGATTGGCCTGCGAGGTGATTTGCTCCTCCAGCTTCATCAGGGTTTCATCCGGGTTAGTATCGTCCAGCTGACGCAGCAAAACCTCTTTCGCTGCTGCATAAGAAGAACCCCGGTCACCACCAATTGCAATGCCTAATATGCCCGGCGCACAACCTCTCCCCTGGGCTTTGGCAACTGCGTCCAGGGCAGCTCGCCTCACGCCATCCAGATCTCTCCCCGCCTTCAGCGATGAATCAGGCAACTTATATTGTGTGCTGACATTTTCGCAGCCCCCTCCCTTTAACATCAAGTCGATTTCCAGGTTGTCGCCTTCAATTTCTACGAAATGGATCGAGGGATAATGATCATCACCACTATTGTCTCCGGTGTTTTTTCCAGTGAGGGTATTCACCGAATTCGGCCTCAGGTAAGATTTTCCGGTTGCCTGCTTTACAGCATCCTGGATCTGGGCTTTAAGTTTTCTAGTGCTCCATCCTTCTGGATACGCCACGTAGAATATTGGCGTGCCAGTATCCTGACAGATGGGAGTTGAATTTTCACGGGCCATTTCAACATTTTTAAGGATCGTATCAAGAGCACCTCTGGCAGCAGAGCCATCAACTTCGTTCTGCTGTGATTCCCTCAATTTCTTCTCAACATCGGGGGGTAAATCTGTTGCAGTTAAGCGGACTAGTTCCAAGATACCTTCAGTTAAATCAGGCTGCATAATTTCCTCCACAACCAGCTCATAGACTATATTTCTATATCATACATTACTTTTAACTCCCTCGGTGAAACAGTGTAGGAAATAAATATAAGGGAATACCATAAGTCATATCCTGTCGAGAGCTGTGACTGACTTGAAAATTGAAACTATGCTATACTAATTCTGAACTATGAGAAATCAAGAAAATTGGAAAAAATGGATCAAAACGCTGTATAAATTGCGGCTTCAGAACCTCACGGCGACCATTTTAGAAGCTCTGGGTCCCATGAATATTCTTGGCGCCCAGCTGGTATATCTCACTCAACCAGTTTTGTCCTCCTTCATCACCGGTGATCAGTCTCAGGAATTCGCCAAGATTCTAGAAGACCCTTCAGAAACCGCACTATTTATCAAGGCTCTCAGATCCTTTGAGCCAGCAGCGTACTTGGAGGAATAATCTGTGTCCGCTACAGGATTCACAGGGATAGTGGTTATTGTGCTTTTCACTGGATTAATGATCTTTTTTTCAATCATTAATCCAGATTCTAAGAAAAGAAATATCCGTCCAATTCCCGCCTACGATAAAATCAATCAGGAGATCAACGTTGCGGTTGAGGATGGCACTCAGCTGCATATCTCTCTCGGCAGAGGGGGAATGACTGGTCCTGAATCGGCCTCTGCCCTGGCAGGTTTAAGTATTCTCAAGCAGATCATCAAAAAATCATCCGTTTGTGATCACCCTCCAGTTGCATCCACGGGGGACCCGGTCATATCTATTTTGGCCCAGGATACTATTCAGGGAACTTCAAAAGCCATCAGCGTAACGGATAAACTCAGAAACCCTTCTGGCGAACTGATCGGTGTCACCCCCTTTTCATATGCAGTAGGTAGCCTTTCAACCATCCGGGACAGCAATGTTTCAGCAAATATCCATACGGGATGGTTTGGCAGTGAGATAATCTGGTTCACCACAGCCGGAGAAAGGCAGAGCAGCCCAACCATTGCAGGAGCTGCCCAACTTCCCGCCCAGGCTGTCATTTATGCCTCGGCGTCTGATCCCTTGATCGGAGAAGAACTCTTTGCCGGCGGAGCCTATCTTGGAGCAGGTAAGATCCATCAAGCAAGCATCTCAGCTCAAGATGTCATCCGGTGGATCATCATAGTGATCATTCTCGGAAGCGTATTGTTAAATATATTTGGGCATAGACAGCTTCATTGAAGACATTTTGGCAGGGTCGATGTGAATATCAAACTAAAATCTCCCATCTCAACAGCATTTGCCATTGGCGTTGGCATCATTGTCCTGGCAGGATATTTTATCCCCTCGATTACCAATATTCGCTTTATCCTCCTTCGAACCGGATTGGTCCTGGCTGCTGTTGCACTACTGGTGGGCATTATCAATTTACTTAAAGTTCATTTTAAGAAAATGGGGGCAGTAAGCGAAAACAGCGGTTATAGTTTGATCCTGGTAATCTCTCTTCTGGCTACATTGGTTATTGGGACAATCGATATGGTTCAGACTTACGTGGCAGGCAAACCTAATTTCCAAATGACTAATTGGATTTTTACCTATATTCAACTACCCATAGAAACCACCTTACTGGCTGTCACAGCGATCAGCCTTACTTATGCAGCAGCCAGTATCTTGAGAAAAAGAATGGATTTATTTTCAATAACATTTTTCTTTGTGATTTTATTGGTTCTATTAGGCTCTTTTTCAATTCCTCCGGCAACCTTGCCATTCCTGCATTCCATCAAAGACTGGATCTTACGAGTTCCAGCCCTGGGCGGTGCGCGTGGCCTGCTGCTGGGTATCGCCCTTGGCACGATTACAACAGGGATCAGGATCCTGATGGGCACTGACCGCCCCTACGGTGGCTAATGATGGCTGATATCCTGTGTCCAACCTGCGGAAGGCTCAATTCTGACGATCACAGTTCTTGTGATTTTTGCGGCAGTCCCATTAAAGACCTGGATGGGATTTCTCCTGACAATTCCTCCCTAAGAGATGACTTTTTCACGCCTGAAGGATCCCAAAATCTGGAGCCAGGGGATGAGATGTCCCGCTTGGACAGTCTGTTCTCGGATGAAATCTCAGATGAAAAATCCTCTCAAATCCAGGAACCCTCCCAGAAAGAACCGGAAGATGATGCTTTCCGCTTGGATGAGATCCTGCCTCCCGACAATCTGGAGATTCAACCTGAATCTGATGAACCAGTCTCCCAGGCAAAAGAACCAGATGATCCATTCGATCTGGATAATATCATTACTCCTCAAGAACCAATCCAGGACCCCCCGGGTGAAAGTGAAACCCTTGCCTCAATATCCGAAAAGGATGAATTCCCCCTGGATGATTTGTTTTCTCCCGAGAAACCAGACAAGTTTCCGCCTCTGGATGAATCCCCACAGCCGGAAACTGAGACACCTGCGGATGAAGAAAGTTCACCAGATCCCTGGCTTGAGCAAATCAGTCAAACTGACGATCAAACCCCGGATATAACACAGCCAGATATTCCAGATTCGCCGGATAAACTTCCAGAAGATCTTGAATCGCCATATTCTTTTTTAGATCCCGGACAACCATCCGACGATATCTCCCCGCAAGAAGTGAGAACGGAAGGGGAAGTGGAGCCATCTTTTGAATCAACAGATTTTGAGGAAGACTCGGGTTGGTTGGATATGCTCCATGATCCAGATTCCCGGGAAGATCCATCGCCAGAAACCGATCCAGCCCTGAAAGACAAGAAACCCCAAACAGATTGGCTCACGAAAATCAAGAGATTAAATAAGAGCGCAGATCACGTTGAGGAAGATTCTTCTTTTCCGGACTGGTTGACCGTGTCAAAAAAACCAGCCGAAGAACCTCCTGAAATAGAAGAAGAGGAACCAGGGGAATTGGAGGAGACGTCTGCTAGCGATCTGCCTGACTGGCTGCACCTTGATGAAGATGACGAAATGCTGAATGAGTTTTTGCGCAGAAAAGATCTCACTGATGATGAATATAAACCGAAGTTCGTGACTGACAATCTTCCGGAAGATATATCTCTTCCTGAGTCCTACGGCGCCCCGGAACCCGAAGAAGACCCTTCCAAGCCGAAAAAATTTCCGTCCTGGGCAGAAGGCGAAAGCAGACCAGAGCAAATCCCTGATGAATTACAGTTTCTGGCCGGTATGGATCAGGAAGGTGTTCCAAGTAAAATTGTTGATCCTTTTCAGGGAGAGGATGAATATATTGACGATTTATTCACTGATGATCTCCCGGAATGGTTAACAACTGCATCAATAACGGAAGAAATTCTTCCTTTTGAAGATGAACTCAGCGTGGGGGATTTGCCGGGTTGGGTCGAGGCTATGCGGCCTGTCGTTGAATCAACTGACGCATCTGGGTTATCCGAAGACGAGGATTATATTGAAAACTACGGTCCTCTGGCAGGCATACCCAGTGTTCTCCCTGCCGAAGCAGACATTGTTCAGGATCCTGACAAAGCCGACAGAAAACCCATCGATTTAGTTGCAAACAAAGCCCAACAGGATTACGTGAACCTGCTGAAAAGATTAATCGGAGAAGAAAGCAAGACCAAACCGATCCAAAAAGCAGCCCCAATTAAAACCCAGCGAATGCTGCGTTGGTTGATAACAATCGTCTTGCTTGTTACTATAGCTGGCACAATTATTTTTGGCGGCAATTTCGACAATCCCGCGCCGCAGAAAAGGGTGTCTCCTTTAACGGGCTATGGATCGATGTTTATTGAAATTGAGAATTTATACGATGATCAGCCAGTATTAATTGCCCACGACTATCAGCCTGCTGCCGCAGGTGAACTCCATACCGCTGCAGCTGGAGTTGTCGATCACTTGATGGAACAAGGAGTGTATCTGACCTTCATATCGACAGTGCCAACTGGCCCGGCGCTCGCAGAACACTTTTTGGCAAATACACAGGGAGATCATGATTATCGCCATACCCAGCAATATATCAACCTCGGTTATTTGCCCGGTGAATCAGCGGGTTTGTTAAGTTTTATTATCGCACCCAAAAAGATCATTCCCCTGGCTTTTGACGGCAGCAATGCCTGGGGCTCACCACCACTTATTGAAGTCAATTCAATCCAGGACTTTGCAATGATCCTGGTGATCACAGACGATCCCAACACAGCAAAAAACTGGATTGAGCAGGTCGGAACAATCCTGGAAGAAACGCCCTTGACAATGGTTGTCAGCGCCCAGGTAGAACCCCTTATTCAACCCTACTTCCGTTCATCTCCCCAGTTACTTACAGGATATGTGTCCGGAGTAATTGACAGTATGAATTATGAACACTTGATTGGCAGACCAAACCTGGCCAATGAACGCTGGCTCCCTTTTAATATCGGCATTATCATCAGCGTGGGGACAATATTTATTGGAGGCCTGGCCAACGGCGTATTATCATTATTCTCTCGTCATCGAGCCAGGAAAATTGGAGAAATTAAGTAATTAAGATATGAACAACCTTACAGAATTTATCGGACTGGCCTTGGGTTTTCTTTTGACCATTTTGATTTTTAGTTATCTAATGGGAGATAATCCGTTTTTCCGGCTGGCCATTCATGTTTTTATAGGCGTCTCCGCTGCTTATGTGGCAATAATTACCATTAACAATGTTCTGATTCCGCGCCTGATCATGCCCCTGATTAATGGATCCCAGGGGGAGAGATTATTGTCCATTGTCCTACTTGTCCCCAGTTTATTCTTATTCTTTAAAGTTACGCGTCTCAGAAGAGCAGGAAACTGGTCTGTGGCAATTCTGGTGGGAATTGGAGCAGCTGCTGCAATAGGCGGGGCAATCACTGGTACCTTATTCCCTCAGATCCTGGGAACAATTAACAGCGTGGATCCCTCAGCCTACACTGTCACTACCAGCCGGTGGGACCAGGCTATTAATGGCCTGATCATCGTCATCGGAACAATAAGCACATTATTGTATTTCCATTTTGGAACCCAGGATATACCCGGTCAATCCGATGAACGCCTGCCCTTCATTGAATCCATCAGCAAAATCGGAAAGGTATTTCTGGCTATAACTTTTGGAGCTCTTTATGCAGGTGTCTATTTATCTGCCCTGGCAGCCCTGGTTGAGCGATTGTCATTTATCTGGGATTTCCTCAATACTATAGGTTTTCAGATGTTTTCATCATTTTAATAGATATGGATATAAATACTGTCTCAGCAAAGTCCGTCATAGCAATTGATATTGGAAGCACTCTTACGCGGGCATTATTCTTTGATGTCGTGAGCGGGAGATACCGCTTTCTGGCTTCCTCAAGCTCTCCAACTACAGCTGGTGCTCCGCTTTTTGATGTCACAGAAGGAATATGGCGGGCACTGGAAGAACTTCAAACAATTACAAGTCGTACTTTCCTTAGTGAAAAAGATGGGGTGATCATTCCCAGCACAAAGGACAATCAGGGAACGGATATTATGGTTGCCACCATGTCAGCTGGCAATCCGATCTCTATTGTAACTGTGGGCTTGCTTGACAATGTGTCCCTTCAGAATGCTCAACACCTGGCCAGGACTACTTACTCCAAGATCATCGCAGATATCTCTCTTAACGACAAAAATACATCCTCGGACAGAATCAATATCTTAACTGGAAAACGACCAGATTTGATTATTATCACCGGTGGCACCAATAATGGCGCCTCTCACTCGCTACTCAGTATTCTGGAGAGCATTGGTTTATCAAGTTTTCTGCTTGATGAAAGCCAAAGACCCCATATCCTTTATACGGGAAACGAGAAGCTTCAAGATGAAGTAAAAAACGGTCTTGATAAAATCAGTAAACTCCGGATCGCTCCCAATATCCAGCCGGTTCTTGGTAAGGAAAATTTTCATCCTGCCCAGAAACAGATCAATGAGATCTATAAGGATATCCGCAAGAAGCAAGCCGGAGGGATCAGAGAAGTTTTGTCCTGGACTGAAGGGCAATTTTCGTCTACGGCCTCAGCTCTTGGCAGGGTTATTCGATTCTTAAGCGAGAAATATGAACCAGAAAAAGGTGTGATGGGAGTTGATATCGGATCAGATTCAATAGTTTTGGCTGCTGCCTTTAACGGCGAGGAAACCCTTCGGGTATTTCCATCCCTGGGTGTAGGTGGAGGAGCTTCAGGTGTGCTTGAAAAGAGTTCCCTGGAAGAAATCAAGCGCTGGATGCCAATTGCTTTGCCGGATAAGGAAATCAGGAATTATATTTATAACAAATCTGCTTACCCGGCATCACTGCCTATGCTGGAAGAACACCTGGAAATTGAAATCGCTCTGGCCAAACAAGCTTTAAGAATTGCCATATTAAACACTATTCCAAGCCTTCATAGGAATTCTGACAAAAGCGGATCTCTCATGCCTGCAGTCGAACCTATTATCGGCTCAGGAAGGATTTTAACCAAGGCTCCAAATTTGTCCCAGGTAATGTCGATATTACTTGACGGCCTGCAACCAACTGGTGTGACCACTCTGGCGGTCGATCAAAATGGTTTGCTGCCAGGGTTAGGAGCTACGGCAGAGATCAATCCCCTGTTAACAGTCCAGGTTGTAGAATCAAACACCTTCCTGAATGTAGGCACAATAATTGCACCAATAGGCTATACCAGACCGGGCATTACGGTATTAAGGATTCGAATTCTGCGGGAGGATGGACGATCCATTACCCGTGACATAAAATACGGCACCTTAACTGTGCTTCCGATAGATTTTGGAGAGAAGGTATCTCTTCATATCCGCCCCCTGCACCGATTTGACATCGGTATGGGAGGACCCGGAAAAGCTGGCAAAGTAACCGCTGTTGGTGGAGCTTTGGGCATCGTTATCGACACTCGGGGCCGCCCGCTTCAGTTTTATCAGGATCAAGAAAAAAACAGAAAAAGGAACTTAGTCTGGAGAAAAACCTTCCAGAAGCATGAATAATCATGATGGCCAGAAAACCTGAACTATAATTACGGGATATTATGTTAAGCAAAGTTAAGCAAATCCATAGTATGACAAGCATCAAGCGGGAGCGAGTTCTTCCGGTTGATGGTCATGTGCTCGTTCGCCGGATGCAGAAGGTGGCACCGACAGACGTGATCGTGGTTGCACCGCTCACGCCCAAATTTGTTTTGCTTGATATTGCTCAGGGATTAAATGTAACTCCGGCTCGGGCAGATGAACTGCTCCAGCGCGTGTCAGGGGATGATCTCGTAAAGGGAGATGTAATTGCCGGACCAGTTGGGATGTTCAAGCGGGTTATCCGTGCCCCAAATCCCGGCCAGATAAGAATTGCCGGGGAAGGCAAAGTGTTATACGAAATTTCCTCAACAGAATACGAATTACGAGCCGGCATGGATGGAACAGTCACCAATATCATCCCTGAACGGGGAGCAATCATTGAAACCACTGGCGCGCTTATTCAAGGAGTCTGGGGAAACGGGAAAATCACTTATGGGGTAGTTCAACCGGTTAGCAATGACTTGCTTCAAGAGCTCGTTCCTGAACAGTTAAACATCAGTTTCAGAGCGGTGATTATCACTGCCGGTTTCTGCAAAAACCCTGAAGCTCTAGAAGCTGCCGCCAATATCCCCATCAAGGGACTAATTCTGGGTAGTATTTCTTCAGATTTAGTTCCTCTGGCAAAATCGGTTGATTTCCCGATCCTGGTAATTGATGGATTTGGAAATTATCCCATGAACAAGGCAGCAGAAAGTATCCTGGTGGCTAATAAAGATAGAAATATCACCTTAAATGCCCAGGCGTTAGATCCATTCCTGGGAAATTTCCCTGAGGTAATCATATCTCAAACCGCTCACTCAGAAACTGAAATACCCAGCGAAGTGGAAACACTCAAAACTGGCAAAAAGGTTATTATTATTAATGGGCCGGATGCAAATAAGATCGGAAAAATCGAAAACATCCTGCCGCATAAACAAAAACTTCCAAATGGAATTGAAACCAAGGTTGCTGAAGTGTCCCTGTCAAACGATCGAAGGGCTACCATACCGCTCACCAACCTGGAAATTATGAAGTGATAAGGAATTAACAATTTGCTGAAGAAATGACAGGGTAAATTGAGGAGAGAATACTATGGGAATGAATGATTTTGATAATCTGGATTTCGAAGACGTAAGCAGCGAAGAGACTATCTCTACCAGCAGGGGTTCCAATCGGACATTCCTGATCGTGGCCGGCGTATTAGGCGGTATCTTGCTGATAGCTTTACTGGCAATCGCCGCGTATGCTGTCTTGTACCTGCCTGGCCGCGAGCCCAGTCAGCAGACCCAGGTAGCCGAGATCAATGCTACCAATACTGCTGTTGCAGAAGAAGCCCAGCTTACTGCAGTTGGTAAACAAATCACCTTAACGCCCACCTTCACTGCGACATCACCACCTACGGTGACACCCACTATGACCCCAAGCAGCACTTCTACACCCGTGCTGGCACCAACCAATACCCCTGAACCCACCGATGAGGGCACTCCGGATCCTGCCACAGAAACTGTTGCAGCCTTGCTCACTCAGCAGGCCGGTGGAGGCGATGACGGCACGCCCATCCCCACATCAACGGCATTGCCTGATACTGGCTTCGCTGATGATTTTGGTGTGCCTGGTTTATTCCTGGTAGCCGGAATATTAATGGTCATCATCATATTGAGCAGGCGATTGCGCGCATCCACCAACTAACTCTCCTGCGCCCACCCTGTCAAGCATTGTGGAAATAAAACAACCACAGCAAATATTCCCAAATTGCTGTGGTTGTTTCTGTTTAATTGCCCTGGATATCAGGTAATACTATCAGCTATCTGTTCACCATACTCCAGCAAAGATTTGACCATCTCCACGCTCCGACCTTCGGCATAAACCCGTAAAACGGGTTCTGTACCCGAAGGACGTATTAACAACCAGGAATCATCAGCCATAATATATTTCACGCCATCGATGGTCAGTAAATCATTGACCGATATTCCCCCGATTTTTGCGGGTTTGTTTTCGATTAAGGATTGGACCATTTTCTCTTTCTGTATAGGGTATTTCAAGCGCTGGTCTTTACGCTCATAAAATGCCGGGCCAACTTCTTCCAGAAGTTCATTTACCAGGGTATGGAGTGATTTCTGATACACAGCGACCATTTCAATCAATAACAGTCCCATCAGAACTCCGTCCCCCTCAGGGATATTCCCCCGGAAAGAAATGCCGCCAGATTCTTCACCACCGATCAATACATCTTCTGAGATCATGTAATCTGCTATGTGATTAAAACCTACTGGCGTCTCATATACAGGCAGGTCATACATAGCCGCCAGACGATCAATCATCCTGGTTGTTGACACGGTTCTCACAACGGGTCCCTTCAAACCGCGTTCCTCAACAAGGTACTTCAACGCAAGGGCCATAATTTTATGGGGATCAACGAAATTGCATCTTTCGTCCATAGCCCCGATCCGATCGCCATCACCATCCAGGGCTAATCCCAAATCACCCATCCCCGGTGCTGATCGCGCCTGCCAGTGCTCCCAGGTGAGAACCAATTGGTTCCGGATGCGCACCTCCAAATCCAGGATTCATTTCACCCCGAATTTCGGTGACCTCACATCCTGTTCCAATTAAAATGCCCTTGATCATCCCCCGGCCTGACCCGTGCATCGAGTCAACAACCACCCGGGGAGGATTGACTGCAATCGCATCAAAATCTATCAGGGTTCGAATATGTTGATAATAATCCGGGATGGGATTAAAGTTGACGATTAAACCTTTGTCTACAGCCTGATCCCATTCCATAAGATTTGGTCCACGGCCTCGCTCCTGATTGTCATTCAGGTAGATTTCAACCCTTCGGGATTGTTCTGGAGAAGCAGAACATCCTTCGGCTGCTTTTAATTTCACTCCACTGTAGCGGGGGGCATTGTGTGAGGCAGTAATCACAATACCTGCAATTGCTTTTAGATTCTTTACTGCGAAGGAGATTGACGGTGTTGAAGAATCGGCCTGAGCGATATAGACTGTATAACCGTTGGCTGCCATTACTCGGGCAACTTCCCGGGCATATCGATCAGATAAAAATCTGGTATCAAAACCCACAACTACCCGATTCTGAACAGTTTTATTTATTGGAACGGTTTTCGTATACCAATGACCTGAGCGGATAGCATCAGCAATAGCCTGGGTGACCAGGCGTAAATTATGAAATGTAAATGTATCTGATATTACTGCTCGCCAGCCATCTGTGCCGAAATTAATGGGCATACTTCTTGCTCCTAATTCATTTAGATTAAATTTACCCTATTCTATCACTGTTACCAGCGTTCGACAGCAACCTAACGGCAGAGCGAACGGCTGTTAACGTCTTTCCTGATAGGATACGATCCACAGGTAGACCGGGGCTGTGAGAGCGGTGTTGTGTTAAAATTCAATCAGGTATTGCTTATGGAATCAAACGAAATCTTTTCATTCTTACACGAACATTTTCTTTTCAGGTATCTGACTGATGATGAACTCGGGCAGATTTTACCCCTGTTTAATCCCATCTACCTGGAAGAGGGAGAAGTTCTATATCGGTCAGGATTTCCGGGAAGGAATTTCTTTTTGATTATTTCCGGGGGATTAATCCTGGCGGATGAAAATGGTAACCATAAAATTATTGCTGCTCCGGGGCATTTTGGCGAAAAAAATTTGTACAAAGACCTGCCCCGAAATGAAACTGCTGTTGCCCGGGAAAAAACACAGATTCTTGCAGTAAACAAACGGGGATTCCTGGCAATATTATCGGCATTCCCATCCATTAAAAGCAGACTGACCGCTGTGAGGATGAGTGACCAGATCCTGCATTCTTTTGATTTTCCCTGGATCGGAGATGAGGAGAATATCCGATATATTGATCGGAAACATATCAATGTTCTCTATTCTCAAATCATTCTTCCATTATTATTCTTGCTCCTGACCGGAATTGGAGCCGTGCTATTGAGACTCAACCTGGTTGTTTTCATTCCAATCATATTGATCATTTCGGGGTTATGGAGTGTCTGGTTATGGCTGGATTGGCGCAATGATTTTTATCTGGTTACCAGTGATCGGGCAGCCTGGGTCGAAAAAGTGATCTGGCTTCACGATCAGCGCCGGGAGGTACCACTGCAATCTATCCTCTCCGTAAATATCACCAGCAACCAATTGCAGCGCATCTTCGGATATGGAGATGTCATAATCCGGACCTATACTGGAAATATCCCCATGCGCAACGTTGCCCATCCAGAAGTGCTGGTGGATTTGATAGCTGAGTCCCGTGAACTGGCCCAGGAAAAGGGTCGGTTGACCGATAAAGAAAATATCCATCAGGTCATTCGGGATCGTTTGGGTCTGGGAGATGAATCTTCCCCGCTTGATGACGAAGCTGAATATACAGATCTTGATATGGAAGGTGGTCCTCAGTTAACTGAAACAATCACTCCCCTTCAGGAATTCCTTAATTTGTTCCGCGCCCGCTATGAATTGAATGGAGTGATCAACTATCGGAAACATGTCTTTATCCTGATCAAAAACTCCTGGTGGCTCTGGTTATTCTTTATTACGATGCTAGTTTCTTTCTTCGCACGTATGGTGAAGTTAATTTCATTTCCATCCCTTACAGTAGTGGGAGTCCTCTTGTTTATCAGTTTATTGGGTTTGGCATATGCGTTTGCAGACTGGGCCAATGACCGCTTTCAGATCACTGATAATCAGGTCATTGATCTGGATCGAAAACCGTTTGGTAGAGAAACCAAACGGTCAGCTCTTCTGGAGAACATCCTCAGTCTCGATTACAGGCGCGAAAACATCATCCAGAGATTGTTTGATTATGGCACTGTCGCCATCAATGTTGGTGATATCCAGCTGGATTTTGAGTATGTCGCTCAACCTATTTCAGTCCAGAATGAGATCTTTGAGCGCTACAACGCCGTCATTAAACAGAAAGAGATATTGGAATCTCAACGGCGCCGTGATGATATGGTAGAATTTTTAGCGGCTTATCATGAAGAAAATACTGACAGCACAACCTCCCAGAACGAGGAGACAACTGAGCTGTAATTTAATGGTAATAAGTGGAGCATTATCCCATGCCAGTTAGAGAAATAGTCCATGTTCCCCACCCTGCTCTGCGAAAGAAGGCAGCAAAAGTCAGCGATTTTGGATCAGATCTGCAGATCCTGGTCGATGATTTGATCACAACTCTGCGTGAATACTCTGGGGCTGGCTTAGCAGCCCCCCAGATCGACGAATCCAAACAGGTGGTCCTGGTGGAATATGGCAGCGACGAGGACGAAGAAATTCCCCCAATTTTATATGTAGCCGTAAACCCGAAGATCACACGATTTTCACGCGAGACTGTTGTCGGCGCGGAAGGATGTTTATCCATCCCGGGATTGATGGGTGAAGTGGAGCGCGCCCAGGAGATCGTTGTTGAAGCCCAGGATCGTCATGGTGAAGACTTAAAACTTCAAGTTAGTGGTTGGGTTGCGCGTATTTTTCAGCATGAGATCGATCATCTTAATGGAATCCTTTTTACTGATCACACACCTGTTGTCTGGGAAACCGACGAAGAATACAGTCCTGTTTAATCCTCATGTTTCTCACACACCTCTCTCTAACAGATTTTAGAATATTCTCCCGATTTGATCAGGTCGTTCCCAGTAACTCCCTAATCCTGGTTGGGGATAACGCCCAGGGAAAAACAAGTCTGCTAGAAGCGGTCTATTACCTCTCTACCCTGGATTCTTTTCAGGCGTCCAATTCAATTGATCTGATCAATTTTTCTGCCCTGCAAAACAATCTGGCTGTCTGCCGGATTATCGGGGAATACCGGAAAGGGAGCTCAGATCATCGCCTGGAGATCAGGATTATCCGTGATATTCAGGTCAATGGAAATTCTAGCGTTCGCAAGGAAGTGCTGCTGGACGGCACCAAGATAAAAATAAACGCGGCAATCGGTCATTTTAATGCTGTATTATTTCTACCCCACATGCTGCAAATTATCACTGGTTCCCCTCAACGGCGGCGGCACTTCCTGAATCTGTCCCTGGGGCAGGTAGATCCTTTATACACAGAATCTGTCACCGAGTATAGTAAAGCCTTATCTCAGAGAAACGCTTTATTAAAACAGCTAAATGAGCGCTCTGGAGATCCAGATCAATTATCGTACTGGGATGAAAAAATTACTCGGGCGGGCTCCTACATAATTCACGCCAGGATCCAGGCAGTTAAGGATCTCGGGAGTTTATCTGGGGACAATTCACCTGGAGCTTACCAGGGGTGAAGAAATTCTCAGGATGAATTATATGCCCGCTTATGATCCGGTCGATTCACCTGCCCTCCAGATTCAAATGCCTCTGAATACCCAACCTGACAGATCCGGGATAAATTTAAATGAAATTCAGAATGGTTTCCGTGAAAAATTACTGTCCCTGCGATCAGAGGAAATATCCCGGGGAGTTACTTCAATTGGTCCCCACAGAGATGAACTTCGTTTTGTGAATAATGGAATTGATCTGGGAAACTTTGGGTCCAGGGGACAATTAAGAACTGCTCTGATGGCTCTGAAATTAGCAGAGGTTAGTTGGTTGAAGGAAAAAAATGGGGTTTGACCAGTACTGCTTCTGGATGAAGTCCTGGCTGAACTGGACGATCTTCGCAGGCAGGATTTATTGAACAGGCTGACACAAACTGAACAAAGCCTGTTAACAACAACCGATCTTAATTTGTTCTCAGAGGGTTTCCAACAATCAGCCGGTAGGTGGGAGATCAGCGGCGGCAAACTAATTTAATGGCCTAGAGGTCTTTTAATAGGTACTCCCACGCGTCGGGGATATTTTTCAGGCGTGGAAGCTTTCTTCTCAATAGTGATCAAATAACGATCTTCAGTTACCCCGGGCAGGGTAAGGCGCTGGACCTGGGACAGTTCTCCACCCAGCAGATGAACCGCCAGATGTGCTTGTTGAGCTTCTGTGGGACCCTGGTCTCCCTTCATTGCCAGCATATTTCCCCCGATTTTCACAAATGGCAGCATATATTCACTCAGTGTATTCAGGTGGGCAACAGCCCTCGCAACCGCCCAATCAAAACTCTCCCGAAAATCCTTCTCCCTTGCCAATCGTTCCACCCGATCATGAATGACTACAATGCCTTTGAGATCAAGTTTGTCGATGATATGCTGACAAAAATCTGTTTTTTTATGAACAGAATCTACCAGCACAACTTCACTATCCGGAAGAATGATCTTTAATGGGATCCCGGGGAATCCTGCCCCTGTGCCAATATCGATCAGCCGGTTTACAATTGTGTCTTTCATAACCAGCCAGGGACTGAATGAATCCAGGAAATGTTTCACGCGAATCTTTTCGGGTTGGTTGATGGCTGTCAGGCTAAAACGCTCATTCCAGTCATCCAGCTCCTCTTTATATGCCTCCAGAAGAGACAGCTGGTGGGGCGAGAGATTTATTCCAACAAGTTCCCGGGTTTCCTTCAGTAGTGACTTCATTTGGAGTAAATTATACAGGATTTATTCCAAGAAGGTTGTTCTTGAAATAATAGGCTTGAACGATTTTTACCTGTAATAGGAATATTTATAACAAAGCCTGGTTTTCAAATTGAAAACCAGGCTTTCTAGATTGGGTTATTCAAGTAAATTTAGGCTTCTTTGGCTTCTTTGGCAGCTTTCTTCTGTTCCTTTTTAGCTTTTCTGCGAGCCGCTAACTTCTTAGCTCCTTTCCAAACCCAGCGACCCGGGAAGTACAGAATTAAACCTACCGGCAGAATGTAGAGACCAATCCAAATCAGCAGATTAGCGATGAATTCAAGCGTGTTGATCAGGGCTTGAATTGCCCGCTTGGCAACTCCAACAGGCTGCCAGTTCCCGATCTTTAAGGGCTGGACAGCTTCATTGGCCTGAATATTGACTGAAATTGCAGATAAAGCGGCAGATTGTTCATAATACTTCATCTGACCTTTTATCAGTTCAATCTGCTCCTGCACCTCAACCAGGCGGTTGTACACACTCAGCACGTCCTCGGTTTCCCAGGCCTGCTCCATAATGGCTGTCAACTGCTGCTCAGCTCTCTCAAGATTCCTTAACCGTGATTCCAGGTCGGTATATTCCTGCGTAACATCCTGTCCAGAGATATTTTCATTGAGAATCTGACCGGCGCCGGATTTGATAACTTCCAGAGCCTGATCCAATGTTTCAGATGGGACACGAATGGTGATATTTGCCTGTGGTACTTCCAGCCCTCCATCAACCTGAATGCGATACAGATTGGACGAAACCACGAACCCTCCCAGATCCCCGGCAAGTTTACTGATTGAATCCATGGTCTCACCAGGTTGTTCAACCACTATAGACAGGGATGCATTCTTGATTACCAGTCGGGTTTGGGTTTCCTGAGTTTTTAATCCTTCACCAGTGCTTCTGTTCGAAGCAACTTCATCGGATTTCCCAATAAACAGCATCAGTAGAATCATAGGCCGGTGATATGCCTGATTCCGCCATACCCTTGGAGTTTAAAAATAACGGATCTCCAGCACAGGATGTCAACAGAATGGCAAGTACGGACAGGATAATCATTTTTTTACTCATGATTAATTCTCCTTTTTTATTTACTTATTTCATTCTTATGACGCTGATTGATAACAGAAAGTTCCCTACCAACCCAAATCCAGACGCTGGATATATTCAACCGGCAATCCAGCCCTGGTCATTCTTTCCTGGACTTCCCCGACTTCATAAGAAGCTCGATGCTGCGACCAGGTTTTTTCTTTTGTATCAAAAATAGTATAGGCAGCCCTGGAATCGTGATCCCTGGGTTGGCCAACTGATCCCGGATTAACTATGCTTTTTTCCGGCAGCCTGGCAGTGTCACCCGGGTATACAAAGGACACATTTGCCAAATTCTTACCGTTCTTGAGGTAATACAGAACTGGAAGATGAGAATGGCCTACAAAACAATAGTTGGTTTCAAAGTATTCAAAATTGGCTGTGGCAGTATAAACATCCATAATGTACTCCCAGACTGGGTCCCTGGGACTGCCATGGGCCAGGGTGACATCGTCAATTATCGCCTGGGGAGAAAGACTTTGCAGGTACTGCCGGTGTACCGGGTTCAGCTGATCTTTGGTCCACTCCAGCACTTTTTGAGCAGCATTGTTAAATTTGCCAGATTCAGTCAGTCCAATCACTGCGCTGTCATGATTTCCACGTAAACAAATCAGATTGGGTAAATCCCGGATAATGGCAACACAATCGTTCGGATCAGGACCATAACCGATAATATCTCCCAGACACCAGACAGCATCTACTTTGCCCGCATCTTTCAATACCGCTTCGAGAGCAGTTCGATTCCCATGAATGTCAGATATGATGAGTGCTTTCATCGCGATATAATCTCTTAATATTTGTTTTCTGCCAGCTGTCACAGCAGTATTTTCATAATCATAAGCGAAACTATGTAATCAGTAAAGCTCTATCTGAAACATAAAAAATCAAGGATCACTCAATTAAGATCAGGAAAAATCAACTCCCACTGCTTCTTGGATTCATTTCCAGTTCATATCAGGCTGTTTTATGGCATTTTTCTTGCAATCATTTAAATATATTCGATTTCAGGGGCATAGTACCCCTTGTTAAAGGTAAAATGTACCCAGTATGATATTAAACTCAAAAAGATTGATTCTGCTATTTCTGGCAACTCTAATAGGTGCCTGTACTCGTCAGGCCCATACTGCTCCATATATCAATTTTTCAAAAGTAGGGTCTGGTCAGGAACTTACAGCTACTATTGACCCCTTTATTCCCCCGACCAGAATTCCAGATCAGCCAATCTACACACCCACTCCTAGTGAACCCATCCCTCTGCCTACATTGAGAACCGAAGATATATATTATTCGGTCCAATGGGGTGATACTGTGAAATCAATTGCTTACCGATATAATATACTTCCTGAGCAAATCATCGATGCCAACCAAATTACAAATCCAAGTTTGATCTATACGGGCCAGCAGTTGCTGCTTCCCGCACCGAAAACCAGCGAGACTGGACCTTCCTACAAAATTATTCCTGATTCGGAATTAATTCGCAGTCCTTATACAGTTAGATTTCAGATTGACTCGTTTATCAATAATCAGCCAGGTTTCTTAAAAGAATATCAGGTTGAGGTAAATGGTGAAGAACTTAGTTCTGGAGAAATTGTTTCGCGGATATCCCAGGATTATTCTGTAAATCCCCGCCTGCTTATAGCAATCATTGAACATCAATCGGGTTGGCTGAGTTCAAAGGACAATCAAGATAATCCCTATCCACTGGGTTACCGTGAATTCGGATATGAAGGATTATTTTATCAACTTGCCTGGGCAGCTGATGAGCTCAACCGGGGATATTATCTCTGGAAGGTGAAAGGCATCGGAAGTTGGACTCTTAAAGACGGGATCAATGTACCCATCGATCCTACTATCAATGCGGGCACTGCGGGTGTTCAGAACCTGTTTGCACAATTACTTCCGCTCCGGAAATGGACTCCAGTTGTAACAGAGTACGGCTTTGTAATTACTTACATCAATTTATTTGGATACCCCTTTGATTTTACGTTCACACCCCTGATACCAGGGTGATTTAACCCAGCCTCAGCTGCAGCTGCCATTTGAAGATGGCGTTACCTGGTTGTATTCCGGTGGCCCTCATGGAGGATGGGATACTGGGTCAGCCTGGGCGGCTATTGATCTTGCTCCCCTGGCAATAGACCAGGGATGTCAGCCCAGCGATGAGTGGGTTGTGGCAGTTGCTGATGGAATTATCACCCGCTCAGACCATGGTGCGGTAGTTCAGAGTATTGACGGGGATCCTTATGACCAGACTGGCTGGTCAATCTTGTATATGCATATCGACCCCCAGGACCGGGTTGAATTGGGCACCAGATTGCAGGCTGGCGATAAAATAGGTCATACTTCCTGTGAAGGCGGGATTTCAACCGGAACCCATCTGCATATTGCCCGGCGGTATAATGGGGAGTGGATCCCTGCTGACCAGGATCTACCATTTAATTTAGATGGTTGGATAACCCAGGGATTGGGATACGCATATCAAGGCTTGATGGTGCGGGGTGATCAAACTATCCGGGCCGAGGACACAAAAACTGATTTTAATCGCATTGAACGGTAGAAAACAGTGAAAAGACTCATCATAGCTCTACTGGTATTTTCCCTCGCCGGGTGCAGTTTTTATCAAAAAACGCCCCCAATATTTGTTCCCCCTGTGGGCTTTACTGCGACTCCGGAAACTCCCTTTGTGGAACCTACCTCAGAACCAACAATTCAACCAACTGTCACTCAGAACTCTGAAATTAACCCCACACCCACACTTTATATTCCACCCACAGAAACCCTGGTTCCCACGCCCGACGTGCAGCGCGAGCCTATTGTCTATCATGCCCAGGCAGGGGATACCCTGGATGTGGTGGCCACCCACTTTGGAGTTAGTAAGGATCAGATTAAATCCAATGAGGATATCCCCGAATTTTCATTCATTAATCCGGGCACTCTTCTGGTCATCCCCCAGGTACTTATCAATACAACGGCTGAAACCCATCTGCTTCCAGATAGTGAGTTTGTTTACTCACGAGCAATCACAGATTCCGATTTTCCTGGAGATGTGGTTGATTTTGTCAACCAGGCAGGAGGTTATCTCAGTGAAACAAGGGAATATGAACATTCCTCACTCACCCATGGTGGTGAAATAGTCAAGGAGATCGCTCAGAATAATTCCCTGAATCCATTCCTGCTCCTGGCACTTTTGGAATACCAGAGCCACTGGGTTTATGGTCAACCTCAAAACGTGGCTCAGCTGAAATACCCTCTTGGATATATAAACTACGATGATAAAGGCTTGGTTAATCAACTTCGCTGGGCTGTAAATCAGCTCTCCATCGGTTATTACGGCTGGCGAGAAGGCAGATTAACCGAGATCTTCCTGGAAAATTCCCAACATCCAACCAGCAAGGTAACAGCCAGGATTGAACCCAGCCTTAATGCCGGAACCGTGGCACTGCAATATTATTTCTCGCAAATCTTTGATAGCGATAAATGGATCCAGGCTCTGGATGATGATACCGGTTTCATAACAACCTACGAGGAGATGTTTGGATCACCTGAAAGCAGAACAAAATACGAACCCCTCTTTTCTCATGATCTGAACCAGCCAGACCTGCAGCTTCCTTTTTTGGCTGGATCAATCTGGAATTATACCGGGGGTCCCCATGGCGCCTGGGAACGGGAAGGCTCCCTGTCGGCTATTGATTTTGCACCATCTGGTTTCAAGGGAGGATGCTCCAAATCATACGCCTATGTGACAGCGTCTGCGCCCGGATTGGTAGTCCGGGCTGAAAATGGCCTGGTTGTTATAAATCTGGATTTTATCGATAACGAACATTCCGGATGGGTATTACTTTATCTGCATATTGCAACGGATGGCCGCCTGGTAAATGCAGGAGATGAAGTTCGCATGGGAGATCGCCTGGGACACCCATCCTGCGAGGGTGGAATTTCCACCGGAACCCACGTACATATGGCCCGGAAGTATAACGGCGAATGGATGACCGCAGATGGTCCAATCCCCTTTGTACTCAGTGGTTGGACCGTTCATAATGGGGCTGCGCCCTATAAAGGCAGCTTGACTAAACCGGGAAACAACATCGTGGTAGCCAGCCCGTTCAGCGCCCCGGGCAGCCAGATTAAGCGGTAAAATAGAGGCCTATGTCCCGCCAGCAGGATCTCACGCGTAAATATTCTTTATACCTCACTTGCAGCAGCTGGATGCTGGTTGTCCTGCTCTCTGCCTGCCTTCCTCAAATTCCCGCAAGTGATAATACCTCTCCTGTAGAAGCTACTGCCACAGACGTCTTTGCTCCGATCGCCTTTACTGAGAGACCCGTCTATTCCCCAGGTGAAAGAGTTGCCTATACTGCTCAATCTGGTGATAACCTCTCCAATCTGGCATATCGATTTAATACCACCAAAGAGGAAATCCTCGCTGAAAATCCTATCATCCCGGAGGATGCCACCACTTTACCTCCCGGATTGCCCATGGTCATCCCGATTTATTATGAAGCCTTATGGGGGTCCCAATTTCAAATTTTGCCTAATTGCACATTTATCAATGGCCCTTCCCTGGTAGATTTCGATATCAATCAATTCGTAGAATCTCAGCCGGGCTGGTTTAATAATTATCAACAGTTTGCTGCTGAAAAAACCCGGTCAGGAGCAGAAATTATTTCCTATATCTCTAACAGTTTCAGCATCAGTCCAAAAATTCTCCTGGCAGTTCTAGAATATCAGCTTGGCGCCTTGAGCAATCCTGATCCTCCTGATGATCTACTGGATGGATACCCACTTGGATATGAAGAAACTGGTTATCATGGTCTTTATATTCAACTTGTCTGGGCTGCTAATACTCTCAATCAGGGTTATTATGGTTGGCTGACCAACCATCTAGACACCTTGGAATTCATTGATCGAACAATTGAACATCCCGATCCATGGCAAAATGCAGCCACCGTTGGACTGCAATACTATTTTTCCCGGCTTGAATCCAGGGAAGAATATAACCATACAATCAGTCCTGAGGGATTCCTCTTAACCTATCTGAGGTTATTTGGTGATCCCTGGGGCTGTGACCCACACATTCCAGGCAGTTTGCGGCAGCCAACCTTTGTCCTGCCCTTTGAAAGTGGAAAAACCTGGGCATTTACCGGAGGTCCTCATACCGGTTGGGGCCAGGGTGATCCCTGGGCTGCCCTTGATTTTGCTCCCCCAAGCGCTGAGAGTGGATGCGAGATCACTTCGGAATGGGCAGTGGCAGTTGCGCCGGGAATCATCGCCCGCTCTGAACCAGGGTTGATCGAGTTGGATTTGGATGGCGATGGAGACCACCGCACAGGCTGGGTAATCTTATATCTCCACCTGGGAACCCAGCATAAAGTTGGGGCTGGAAGTCTGGTTGAAGCAGGCGATATGATCGGGCATCCCTCCTGCGAAGGTGGAGAGAGCACAGGATCACATATTCACATTGCCCGGAAATATAATGGGGAATGGATCCCGGCAGCTGGTGTACTGCCTTTTGTAATGGATGGCTGGATTCCGCAGGAAGGCCCCGCAGAATACCTGGGATCGTTAATCCGATTTACGGAAACTGTCACAGCGAGCATTGATGCCGAACAGAAAAGTTTAATAAACGCACCAACCCCCATTCCTTGATAGTTTCAATTTAATTTTCATTTTTATTACATAAATATCCTTGCCTGGCAATCCTGGTAAGGGTATTTTATTACCGAATCTGGAGTTATCTCCCCCAAAACAGCCGTTTTGCCTAGAAATATTAATATTATTAATGCATTCTTTAATATTTCTTATGTTTCCCCTTGACAAACTAAATATTTTTGATATACTGTAAGCAATATTCACTTTCCTAAACAGGAGATTAAGATGTTTACAACAAATTTAGCGGAACACAAAATCAAACAAAACGAGCTTCACCAGCAGGCTGAAAATTATCGCCTGGTGAAATCATTCGAACAGCCCAACCCCCTGCTTTCCCGGTTTGTCAACGTTGTTGGCAGATTACTGGTCAATTCCGGTCAGCAGCTACTTACCCATTCGCGGGTTGCTCACTAAAATAAAAGGCGTAATTCAATAGCTTTTAATCTGAGGTAAAAATGTTTACAACGAATTTAGTGGAATTCAATACCCGGCAAACTGAACTTCACATTCAGGCTGAAAAATATCGCCTCGTGAAATCTCTGGAAAAACCCAATCTTGTTTTTAGCCAGATTGTCTATACGCTTGGTAAATTGTTGATCCAATCCGGTCAGCATATGATCAGTCGCGTCCAGACCGCCCACTAATCACGCTAAGTCAAAGTAAGGAGAAAATAATGCATCCATTACCATCACAATGTCCCATTTGCCAGGGTGAAATTATTGTCACCCAAATTAGCTGCCGGAACTGCGATACCACAATTAACGGCCGGTTCACTTCCCGGACTTTTTCCCAACTCTCGCCGGAACAAATGGATTTTGTGGAAACCTTTGTCCGACTGGAAGGCAAGATCAAACATATGGAGAAGGAGCTTAAAGTTTCTTATCCCACGATCCGCAAGAAACTACATGGTGTTATCCGGGCTTTAGGCTATGAACCTGGAGGCGAGGAAGATGGATCAACTCTGTCGGATGAGGAACGCCAGCAAATTCTTAACGATCTGGACGAAGGCAAGATCAGCTACGAAGACGCCATGAATCAGCTCAAGGACGAGGAAAAATAACATGGCTGAACACATAATTCCTAAAGAAGACCTCAAAAAAGTTGAAATAGTAAGCGGGGGCACTCTTTATCTGACAGGCTGGAACAGGGATGAGATTCGGATCAAGGAGTTATCGGATCAGGATGAAGTCAAGAAAAAGAAAACTCAGCTCAATTTGACATTTGTAAATGACGCTATTATCCATGTTCCCCATTCGCTCGAAATCGTTATTGATGCTGTTGGCGGTGATGCGTCCATCCGGGGAATCAGGAGTAAACTTGAGATTTCCACTGTTGGAGGAGATCTGAGCTTGATGAATATCGATTCAGCAAAAATCGGAACAGTTGGCGGGGATTTAATCGCTAACCAGGTCCAGGGAGATCTATTGATCGAAAATACCGGTGGGGACGGGCTGGTAGATAACATCAAGGGACAAATATCCCTACAGCATGTGGGAGGTGACGTTCACCTAGATAAAGTGGGCGGGGGCATCGAGGTCATCACCGGAGGTGATGCCCGTCTCAGCTTCAACCCGGTACCCTGGCAAGCTTATCAGGTAAAAGCAGGAGGCGATATCTCAGCCTCTATTCCTGATGAGAGCGCTGTGGACTTATCCATCCACAGTGCTAAAGAAGATATCACAGTTATTGTTGGTGATATCGATCAAAAACTCAACGATAAGGATTTTTCCCAGCAATTAGGTGAAGGCGGTCCTGCTTTAATGCTTTCAGCCGGAGGACAAGTATTTCTGACCGGAGACTCTTTTACCTGGCTTTCAAACATCAAGATCAACGCAAATGAGTTAGAAAATCTCGCGGTAGATTTTTCCTCTCAGACTGCCGAACAAATCAAAAATCAGTTGGGGCACCTTGAAGAAGATCTAAGAGAATCTCTTTCTGGTTTATCGGAATCCCTGGATTCCATGGGCATATCAGAAGAAAATCTCCAAAAAATTGCTTCACAAATCGAAGATAGCAGCCGCTTTGTCGTCCATAAAGCTGAAATTGCCGCTGTAAAAGCCCAGGCCAAGGTTGAAAAGAAAATTGCCCTGGCTCGCAAGAAAGCCTTCAAATTCAAATCAAAAACAAAGGAATTTGATGTAAATGAATTCCTCGCCTCACAAGAACAAAAAAGGTCTGTTTCAGCGGATGAACGAATGTTAATCCTTGAAATGCTTCAAAAGAAGAAGATATCCCCGGAAGAGGCCGACGATTTATTACAAGCATTGGAGGGTAAGAAAAAACGATGAGCCCAACTGATGAACGCTTAGAAATACTTGAAATGATCCAACGGGGCACGATCAGTCCCCAGGAAGGTTTAGATCTGATCGAAGCCCTTGGAGAAACCTGGGAAGAAGATCTTGAATCTTCCCCGGATATAAATAAGTTCGATTCGGAGCCACTTCCTCTAGCCCCGGATTTTGAAGGAGAAGATTTTGATAAGTGGAGGGCCTGGTGGATAATTCCGTTTTGGTTAGGAGTCGTGATTACTACCCTGGGCGGCGCCTTGATGTACTGGGCCTGGTCATCAAATGGGCTGGGGGTTGGTTTTGTTCTGGCCTGGTTCCCATTCCTGATTGGTGTAGGAATAATGGTGCTGGGATGGAACAGTAAAACCGGCCCCTGGGTCCATATCAGGATCCATCAAAAACCGGGTGAAACCCCCGAACGGATTGCCATCAGTTTACCAATCCCTATTCGATTCTTTGCCTGGACTATCAAGACCTTTGGAAATTTCATACCCGGATTAGATGCTACAGGAGTTGACGAAGTCATCCTGGCCCTAGGTAAGAACTCCCCGGGAGATGCCCCTCTGAGCATAGATGTCAGCGATGATGGTGACGGCGAACAAGTAAAAATCTATATCGGGTAGGATTGATCACCCAATACGAGGAGAACTCAGTATGGTTACCAGTGAAGAACGAATGAAAATCCTAAAAATGATCAATGATGGGAAAATCAACGCGGAAGAAGGCTCACAGCTGTTATCCGCATTATCACAAAGAAGTGATAAACCGCACAGAACAGCTAGGCGCTCCCTTTCAAATCAAATGCTCCGCGTTCGGGTGACAGACATGTCCACGGGAAAAGCCAAGGTGAATATAAACGTGCCCATGAAACTGGTTGATGCGGGTATAAATATTGCGGCACAATTCATTCCCGAGATGGAAAGCGCCCAAATGATGGAGGCCATCAAGGAAGCTTTATCAGAAAATTTGAGCGGCAAGATCGTAGATGTGATTGATGAAGAAGATCAGGAACACGTTGAAATCTTTATCGAGTAATAATTCTCTGTGTCGGGTGGATAAAAGAAAAGAGCCTGGAAAATTCCAGGCTCTTTTCTTTTACGGATTGTCAGCGATTATTTATCAGACGGAACATCTTCTGAGACAGTAGTAATCACATCCTGTGACGCCGGCACATACTCTGGAACAATGATCATCATAATCACATAAACCCAGAACAGACCGCTGCCTGTGACAAAAAAGCCCAGCACAAACAGCAAACGAACCAGGGTAGGATCAATATCAAAATAATCGGCGATTCCAGCGCATACACCTGCGATCATCCGATCATCAACAGCTCGGTTCAGTTTCTTGTATTCATTAGTCATCAAATTCTCTCCTATCTTCTATATCCAATTTTGTACCCAATATACGTCAATTGGCTCTAAAAGTTGTATGTTCTGGATCAACAGGATTACACTTCCGGCGCATCTAAAAACATCATCTATTGTTCTAACAATAAGAAAGTAAAAAATATTTGATATAATCATGGCAATTAAATAATAAAAGAGGATTTATGGATATTTACGATCAAAATGCAAGCTCTGTGAATATCAGTGAAAGATTAAAGAAAATACGAGAAGAACGGGGGTTGTCTATTCGAGCCTTGGGACGTTTAAGTGGCTTATCTGCAAATGCCTTAAGTGTGATTGAAAGGGGGCTTTCATCACCATCTGTAAGCACCCTCTACAAGATCTCTACTGCTCTTGAGATTCCTGTCACAGCTTTTTTTGAAGAAACTCCCTCGCAGCAGGATATTGTTTTGATCAAAGCAAACGAAAGGAAGCGCATTCCCTTACATAGAGGATTGTGGGAAGGATTAGGAGGGGAACAGTTTGAAGGCACAGTTGAGCCCTTTATGGTCACTCTGGAAGCAGGGACCAGCAGTGGTAGATTTCCTATGGCGCACTCAGGGCATGAATTTGTATTTTGTCTTCGGGGTGAGCTCGCCTACGAGGTAGGAGAAAACACATATTCTCTTGAATCCGGCGACGCGCTTCTGTTTTCAGCTGCACAGGAGCATAAATGGCACAATCCTGGAAAGAATGTCACCAATGCGCTGATCATCCTGTGCGGTTTCCATGATGGCGAAAGCCCCAGCAAATACCACCTGGCATCGACAGCAGGTGAAGAACCAAAAAAATAATCCCACTATTAAGTAAAATAACAGCCTCGCAGTTTTCCTGGAGGCTGTTTCTTATTTTTAACAGGGAAATTACACGAAAACGATTTGTGCGCCTTCGGTAATGTCCATAAACTCCATTGCACCAAGGACTGTTGCTCCCTCAAGTAGGTCATCCTGGGTCAATTTCATCATATCCATGGACATTTTGCAGCCATAAATATTGGCTCCTGCATCCACAAGAAGCTTCATGAACTCTGGAACACGGGGGAAACCTAGCTTCTTGATTTCACCGCGCATCATCCACGAGGCAGCAGCGGATATCCCGGGAATCGCACCTAACAGGGTGGGAATTCCAAACCAGGGGTGCATGTTGGGATTACCAACTGTAGCCACAGTAAGTCCGCTCATTTTCTTTTTGGTGATGATGTCCAATCCCCAGAAAGTAAAGAACATTTCCACGTCAATCCCACTCATTCTAGCTGCGTTAGCCAGGATAAGAGGAGGATAAGCCATATCCAGGGATCCCTTGGATGCTATCAAAGCCAGTTTTCGATTTCCGGTTGTTCCTGAATTTTTTTGTAAAGCCTTGGAAGGTTTTGCCATCTTATATCTCCTTTAACTAAATGCAGCCGGTGGGTTTTTTGAGCCCGGCGATATTGGCGGCAAGTTTAGCCGGTCCATCCGGGAATAACTGATACATCTCTTTCATGCTGACATCGGTTTGCTGGGTAATGCGCCGCAGCGTGGGGGGTTCGCCGCTGCTTTCAAAATCAGCTCTGGCAAAGTCAATCACCGCCCAATGTCGATCAAAAAGCTGAACTTCGAGCGCTTCAGCGATAGCCTGACCGATTTCCTTGGTCCAGGCAGTGTCATCGACCATAAAACCATCATCATCGAAATCGACGGTATCTAGAATATCTTGGGGCATAATATGTCTCCTTTTATTGAAACTAATCAATTATCAATCCCGGGTAGTTTTACCCAGGGATTGTAGTACTTTAACCAGGCGGTACATACCAGTCCTGGTCTCTGGTTTTCCAAGTTCCCGCATGAGTGAGAACAGAGATGGAGCTGAAAAATCTTCATCAGCAGGAAGCTGCAAAGCCAGGAGGGCTCCATTCAAATCAGCCAGCGTACTTGTTTGAGACAAAGTATCAAACATATCTTTGACCTGATCGAATAAACCACCTTGTTCCAGGCGGTCCAGGGCTTCCACGGCAGCGGAAAATACCTGTTTGCCAAGCAGATCGACTTCATCTGCTATTCCCATCAGGGCTTCAAATCTATCCATCATAGTGAGGATCAAATGAGTATTACGAAGCACGCGTTTGAGCAGGAATAACAAATCCTCCAATGAGAATTCGGCACCTATTTCTTCCAATTCTGTGATTGCCAGGTTTACAAGCTGATTTCCAATAGGAATTAAGTCCGCTTTCAATTCATCAAATTCCTGACTGCGGCGCTGTTGATTTTCAGCTTGTTCAGTAAGGATCAGCATTTGAGTAGTCAGTTGATCAACTTTTTCGTGAAGCAGGGCGAGATCTTTATCCATGGGTCACTCTCACTTCCACTTTCCAGCCATAGTCATCTGGGATTCGAAAGGCATTTCGCCACCTTTCAACAAGATGTTCCAGTACATCCAGCGGAACATCATTTTGCCCCAGTGATTTGAAGGAGATTCTTTCAGCAATGAAAATGGTCCCAGTCCTGGCAGAGGATACTTGCCGGGTAATGGTTCCACATCGTAGTTAAAATCAATCAGAATGCCCTGCTCAAAACCAGACTCAATAAAACAGTTGGCGTGGCCATCAAAATCTGGCAGTGGTTCTAGACCTTCCATGTGGCGCAGCATGTTTTCAATCAAAACATCCAGCATGAAGTGAGCCACCGACCCAGCCTTTGAGGTTGGCGCGTTACCAGCATCACCGATCACCCAGACATTTTCCCAGGAATTTGACTGCAGGGTATGCTTGTCGATCGGAACATGATTTAATTCATCACCCATGCCCGATTTTCCAATTACTCCAGATCCCATATTAGTGGGGATGGTGATCAACAGATCATAGGTGATTTCCCGTTCATCCCAGGATCGGATTGCTTGTTTCTTATTGTCAACTTCACCGATATTGAAATTCGGTTCGATGGAAATATTCTTGGATTCCAACATGCCGCCTAATATTTCGGCGGCCCGGGGTTTGGTAAAAGCTCCATCCAGTGGAGTCGCATAAACAATCTCGACTTTGTCCCGGATGCCTCTTTCGTGGAAAAACCAATCAGCCAGGAATAAAAATTCCAGGGGCGCAACCGGGCATTTAATGGGCATTTCAGCAACATTGAGCACCAATCTGCCGCCTTTCCAGAATTTGAAGAAGCCGGCCAAATCCACTGCTCCATCAGGGAGTGTAAAAATCAAAGATGTTTTTCCGCCAGCCCCCTCCGTCCAGTAATCCTTCCGTTTCGGCAGGTTGAATATGGGTCCCGGTCGCAATTACCAGATAATCATAGGAAATGACCCGTTTATCCCGGGTTAAGGTCACTCTATTCTTATCGGGTTCAATTAATTCAATATCGGAAAGAATTAATTTAACGCCGTTGGGAATAAAATCTCTCTTTGGTTTTTGAACATCCCTGGAAGAATAAATTCCAAAGGGAATGAACAATAAACCCGGCTGGTAATAATGCGTTTCATCGCGATCAACTACAATGATCTCCCATTTCTGAGAATCCAACTCATGGATCATTTTATTGGCTACCATGGTGCCACCCGTCCCAGCACCTAATATCAATAATGTTTTCATCTAAAGAACTCCCGATCCTAAACTTTTCAACAAATAAATTTCTTCCTGCATTTGAGTTAATGGCTCAATAAATCACAATCTAAGCAGGCGTAACCCGGATAACTTTACCATGTTACACCATGTGTCAAGAAGGGTAATGTGACATCCTTCACATTCATCATGGAATATTCTTATCACAGGGTCACTTTCCATAAGTTAAGCTGACCCATAAATCTCCAAGATTGAGGCTGAAGGGTTATTTCTCTGTATAATAAAGAAGTATTACTCTACACTCGGGAGGTATCAATGAAACTAAACATCAAAGCATTCGCCCTGGCTGCTGGTCTGGTTTGGGGGATCAATTGGTTTGCGGTAACGTGGTGGATGATAATCCTTGATGGAAATTCACCAGAAACTTTTCTGGTTGGCAAGATGTACCGTGGTTATACCATTAGCCCGATTGGCAGCCTGATAGGTTTTCTGTGGGGTTTCCTGGATGGATTTCTGATTGGTTTAATGGTTGCCTGGATTTACAATAAGGTAGCTCCCCGGTTTAGACAGAAGGAAGAATAAAAGCTCATTAACATAAATAAAAAGAGCCGTGAAGATTCTCTTCGCGGCTCTTTTGTTACCAGGTATTTTCAGGTGAGGGTTATTTTGCCCTTTCGCAAACCCAGCAGGACCAGACCAACTAAAAAGGGGGCGCTGCAGATGGAACGAACATTCTGAACATCAGACCAGATCCCATCTGGCTGTATCTCGCCCTTTCCATTAACCTGAATGAAGTCCTGCGGAATTTGACTTACGCCGTCTTCTTCCGACACAATTTCATAAGCCTTGCCAGCAATCACAAAGATCACTCGATCGCCCAGGGCCAGGATTTTACCCAATGAGGGCTGCATGCTAATCAATTCAAAGTAAGCCTCAGAACTAAATCCGATCGGAACAGCTTGCATGCGTCCGGGATCATAAATGCTGTCAATCCAGACTCCCTCTCTGTACAGGAATGTTTTATCACCCACATATTTTAAGGCTGGTTGGCCTGAATATTCTCCAGAAGAATTTCCGGAAAATACCGGCTGTGGAACTGATTCGGCAGATCTTAAATTAGATTCAGCATCTGCCTTATCCACTGCTTCTGCGCCAACTGCAGGTCCAGAATATTCCTGCATCAATTCCTCAGCGGCATCATTCAATCCTTCGGCGGAAAAAATATCGTGCTCTTCAATCAAGAAGGATGTATAAGGAGTGATAATCCCATAGCGAATACTCAGTTGGACTATAGCGTCCACCCATTCCTGGTTTTCTCCCTGGTGCCTGATTTGACCCAACAAGTAACCAATCTTGCGGGTTGCCCACAATCGGGGTATATAGGCATTTGAACGATAAGGATCCATCTCTGACCCAAAATCAACCCGGTAAGAAAATGATTCCACCCGGGAATTTATCTGGCCTGTCAACACGATCCTGCTTCTGCCGGAGTGAGCCGTCGGTAATCGGTAGCGGCCAGTAACTGTTAATTGGGTCCCTGAATATAAATCCGGCAAAACAGGCGGGTAGATTTCATCAATAATAATGTCTCCGAAATCCAGTTCTAAATTGGTTAATACGGGTGTTTTGATCCTGGAAAAAAGCTTCGAAACTTCCTCGTCAATTCTTTCACCAGGGCGAACATAACTAACCAGCCCCCGGTTATCTTCCGCGAGGATATCCAGCAGTTCAGTATTGACGTCATCCCCAACTCCAAAAGCAAATAAACGGACACTGCTATCAGATAATCCACTCACATTATTGATGATTTGATCAATTTCGGTGATCCCCTCGGTTGGCAGTCCATCTGTCAAGAACAAAATAACCAGCGGTCTGCCGGATCCAAATTCATCAGAACCGCTATTCTGGGATAGAGCTTCCAGCAAGGCAAGGTTGATATTGGTTCCCCCAAGAGCTGGCATGCGCTCCAGCCAGTAAACAGCTTCCGCTGCTCTGCTGCGCGGTTGTAGTTCATAATCGAAGCGCTTGATGCCCGTTGAAAAGGTAATCACATTAAATCGATCTTCCTGGTTGAGGTGTTCCAGAACATAAGCCGCAGCCTGTTTGGCCTGATAAAGCTTATCCCCTTCCATGGACCCTGAAGTGTCCAGGACCAGTACTATATCCCGGGGCACAATCTGGTCCACTTCTACAGAAGGTGATACCATCAACAGGAAATATCCCTCTTTGTCTAACCAATCACCTCCTGAGTGATCAGGAAAAACTAACAGGTTCAATCCGATATCATCCTGACTGACCGTATAAATCAATTCAAAATCCTGATCTGGAAGAACAAATTTTTCCTCATAGCCTATCAAAGCGCGGTAATCCCCATCCCGTTCCACGAATATCCTGTCCTGATGGGTGGGCGAATATAAACTTCTCAGGGGGATTTTTGAGATTATTTCTACCCGAACAGAGCAGTTTTCCAGGGGTTGGGCTGAAAATTTTTCCGTATTCAAAGGATATATGTAGTTAACCAATCCATCCTCAATTTCCAGGACCTGACTGTATTCCAACTCAATTTTACGAGATCCGCCTGGCGGGATAGGAAATATCCGGGCCTGAACAGCATCTTGTCCAATATATTCCAACAAAGCAGGGTCCCGTCTTTCCCGGACAATATCTTCATAGATTTTCCGAGCCTCGTCCGCCGGCAGAATATTTCCCTCTACAGGAATTCCATCCACCCACATCACAAACTCAGATAAAGCTGCACCAGCAGGGATGGGAAAAATATAGGTTCCCTCAACTTCCCAGTCATGGTGGTTCACAAATTCCTGTTCTACCCGGGTAATCGCTATCTGGCCCTCGATAGTGACGGATACCTGGTGATAGCGAATGGTCAACCAACTTTCTTCGAATGATATCGGATCCGGAATAGGTGGAGGGTCTGGAATGATAATACCGTCCGCCAGGGCTGGCTGAATGGTCACAGCCAGCATGATCAGACATAGAATAAAACTGACAAGATGTTTTTTTTGGTAACCTGGAATAGTGTACATTGTCTCCTCCTCGAAAATCATGCTAGTGACTTATTGACGGTCACCAAACTAAAAAAGTTCCCGATTCTGATGTATGAATCAGGAACAAGGAGGAGAAAGATCAGTCAAGTTGATAGATAAATCGCATATCTGGCGCTTCCGTAAAATAATAGTGGACCCAGATATAGAGGTGATTAAACAGGGCTGCCAGCAGTGCGGCTTTGGACAAAAACAATAAACCCGGTATCCATAACAGCAGGAACCCAAATAAGTACATGGCATTTGAGGTCCATTTGAATATACCCCCCTTTACAAATGGTTTATCCCGATACACATCAGGCTCGAAGTGGTCGATCCCCAGAGCCCTTTCCATGCCGAAATATTTAATGACGGAATAAAACAGGTAAACGCCCAGGGCGAAAAACAGTAGTGACAATAAACCCGTTAACCAAAACGGAACTGACAGAGTGCCGTGATTGGCTGCAGCCAGTCCTAAAACTGTAAGGGGCCGGGCAATAAACAAGACCATAAATCCGACGCTCCAGATAAGGAATGCTCTTTCGCCGAAGGTTTTACTGATCAAGCCGTAATACAGCTCTGCTCGCCAGCAGATCAACACAAATATTTGATGTATTACGGGCACAAGGATTGACAACCATAACCAGGTTCGAGTAGATAAACCCCACAGGGAACCGTCCAGCACATCTCCCCGGGCTGCAGCAGCCATCCCTAATATAAGTAATACTAAAAAGAATAAGTGATACCCTTGTTTTTCCAAAATTTTCATTTTTGCAAATTCCCCAGTTCTTTAGTTTAAGTTGGATAAGAAATTATATTTGTTAATATTAATATATAAAAGGGATAAAACGATTGGTTTTATCCATATAAACTTGGTATGCCATGCCAAAGCGCTCTAGATTGTGTTTTTCCTCTATGCGGGCAGTGAAAACGACACCAAGAATGGTCGTTCCCACCAACCCGACTCCCAGCAAGGATGGATCTTTCAAAAAAACTCCCGGAGCAAACAAAAACAATGAGGTATAGAGGGGATGGCGGATATACCGATACGCCCCGGTTGTGATCAGTGTTGTGGTGTCTTCAAAATCTCCTTCCGGGTTACCTTTGGTTTTAATCAAAGTAAAACCATGAACGGCCAGGACGAATGACCCAACTAGGAATATCCAGGAGACAACCTGAAGGAACGAAAACGGGTTCTGAAACCAATCTTCTGCGTTCAAGAATATTAAACTCAACAAACTCTCAAAAACCAGGAAACGAGTGAAGCGGTAAGGATGGGTCCTGAATAATGTAAATCCCAATAACATCAGGGTAAATATTACCCACCCTAAAAAGTTCGCCACGCGCTCTCCTGTTATTTACCTATGTTTGAGGTCTATTACATCTTCGCCCAATATCAGGCATTATAAACTCCCCGATTCTCGAGTTTATTTAAAGCATCCTGCACTTTGGAAATTCCAGCAACCTCCTGAAAACGGTCCTTATTCTCATCATCCAGGAAATCATTTTCATGAGACCAGCTAAGATGGTCCGTTAGGTGGATCGCCCAACCGCCAAGTTCCAATACAGGAACGATATCTGAGCGCATGGAGTTGCCAATCATTACGAATTGATCCGGATCTATCTGGTGTCGGTCCAGAATTTCCAGATAAACCTCGCTTGATTTATCACTGACAACTTCAATTAGTTGAAAATACTCCCCCAATCCGGAAGACTGGATTTTGCGTTGTTGATGGAACAGGTCTCCTTTGGTGATCAGCATCAGGCTGCACCTTTTTGAAAGGGTTTCCAGTAGTGGCCTTACTCCCTTAAAAACTTCTACGTCTGCCGCAAGCATTACTTTTCCCAGATCCAGTAATTTCCGGATATCCCCCGGGCTGATCTTCGCATCTGTCAAGTCAATAGCCACCTCAATAAGAGACAGCACAAAACTCATTACTCCATAACCGTAATACTTGATATTATTTACTTCTATTTGATCAAATTCTTTCCGGTCATCGACCACAACCCCATACCCGGCCAGGATCCCAAAGAGCTCATCCCTACCCTTGAGGTAAGTTTCCTCATTCTTCCATAACGTATCATCCGCATCAAAGGCAATCCACTCGATCATCTCTCAGATTTCCTTTCATATCTATCCAGTTTCATCACACTTAGGCATCCTGCGTTATCAGCTGGCAAGATTTGAGAGAACGGGTGGGCGTTTCTCCCGCCATTCTTCGTTTTCTGTGACTAGTTCGTAGGCACGGCCCAATCTCAGTAATTTTCCTTCCGAATAATCTGGACCCAGGAACTGGGCTCCTATGGGTAAATTTTCCCGATCAAAACCTACCGGGATGGATAATCCTGGAATGCCTGCATGATTTGTTGTGGATGTCAGCTGATCGGAATACTGCATTAAGACCGAATCGCCATACACGCTGCCAATTGGGAAAGCGGTAGTAGGTGCCGTAGGTGTCAATAAAGAGTCGAGACGGTACTTGCCTTTAGGATCAAATATCGTATCGAAATCATTTCGAATTAACGCCCGGGCTTTTAATGCTCGCTGATAATAACCTTTGTCAAATTGAGCCGCACTAAGATAAATACCCATCAGCATGCGCAATTTTGGCTCTACACCGAAACCCTCTCCCCTGGTTTTCCGATAAAGTTCTCGAAGATCTTCAAATGATTCATTCGTCCGGTACCCATATTTAACCCCATCATAACGGAGTAAATTCGAAGAGGCTTCAACCCGGGAGATCACGAAATAGGTTGGCACTCCATATCTGGTATGAGGAAGGGGGACATCTTCCACAATATCCGCGCCCAACTGGGCCAGGTAGCCAGCCACGCTTAATATTGCATCTTTGATTTGTTCATCAATTGGATTTTCTATCAGTTCACCAGTCTCAGCATCAAAGTAAGTCACCCTGAAAAACTCTTCAGATAAACCGATTCGCATACCGCGAATATCTTCCTCCATTTCAGCCAGGTACTCTGGAACTGGAACCACAGCCGCCGTGCTGTCCCTGGGATCCTGCCCGGCAATAGCTTGCAGGACCATAGCGGCGTCAGATACCGTTCTGGTTAAAGGTCCTGGGCAATCCAGGGAGGAACCGAAGGCAATTAATCCATAACGGGAAACTCTTCCATAGGTGGGTTTTAAACCTACAGTGCCACAAAATGAGGCAGGTTGGCGGATGGATCCACCAGTATCAGTTCCCAGGGAGACGGCTCCTTCACCCGCCGCAACCGCAGCAGCGCTGCCTCCCGAAGACCCGCCTACCACCCGGGTGGTATCCCAGGGATTACGCGGAACAGGCTTAAATGCAGAAGATTCGCTGGAAGAGCCATAGGTAAATTCATCCAAATTGACCTTTCCTATCATTACTGCCCCGGCTTTAGCCATCCTTTCCACAACAGTTGCTGAATAGGGAGAAATATAGTTTGAAAGGATCTTGGATCCTGCAGTCGCCCGAACACCTTTTACTGTGAAAATATCTTTAGCGGTGTAGGGTACACCAGCCAGGGGTCCGGGGTTTTTCCCCTCTTTCAACAGCCGGTCAACCTGGCGGGCCTGGATCCGGGCATATTCTTCAGTGACTTGTGTAAAAGCATGCACGGTGTTGAGATCAAGCTCAGTTTCAGCCTCTGGTGCATCTACCTGGCCAGCCCGGCCGTCAACCTGCCGGACTCGCTCAAGAGTTTTATCTAAAACCTCTTCTGCCGAGATCTGTTTGGTTCTGACTAAATCAGCAATAACATAAGCGGGAAGATCAGGAATAATCATGCTTTAATCCAGCTCCTCTTGGGATATGTCCGGCACAACTATATAACCATCTTCCAATTCAGGAGCCTGATCCAGGATATCCTGGCGGTTGGGATCCTGACGGGATTCATCCACCCGTGGAATAGCACTGTTATATTCTGTATAGGGCAAACCATGCGCTGCTGAACCAGTATCCGCGTCAATGGGTATGGATTCCAGGATTTCAATAGATAGCATTTGGTTATTTAATTCCTTGCGCAGATATTCTGCTTCCTCTTCCGGCAATTCCAGTGATGCCAGATCAGCCAATCGCTGAAAATCCCCGGGAGTAATTTGTTCTGTCATTTAGTTACCTCACAACATTTATTCATCTAACAGTAGTTGTATTTTATCATTGAAAAAAAATGCCTCCCATTAGTTGAAATCTAATCTTTCGTTATGTAATAATTCTAAACAAACAACAAATAAAAACGGCTGGAATGTGTCATTTTTAAGCTGGTCTCCAGGTACGTGGATGGTAGAATAAGTGCGCGTAAGAATATGGTTAAAGAAACAAGGATGGTCAATCCATGTGTGGAATATTTGGAATAGTCACCAAAGAATCTCAAAACCTCGGTCCAATATTGATCGAGGCGGGGGAGCGTTTATCTTACCGGGGATACGATACAGTCGGCGCAGCTACCCTTCCCCAGGAAGGGGAAATTGATCTGAGAAAGGATGCTGGAAAAGTTCAGGAAGTTGCTAAAAAATATAACTTCAAGGATATGTCGGGTGACCGGGCAATCCTGCAACTTCGCTGGGCGACTTTTGGGGCCCCATCAAAGGTCAACTCCCAGCCGCATCTCGACACAGATGGTGATCTGGTCGGAGCCCATAACGGAAACGTGGTCAACAACCTGGAGCTAAGAGAAGAATTTGCTGCTGAAGGGATGACTGTCCGTTCCGAAAATGACGGTGAAAGCTGTGTTCACTGCAGTTGAACGTTATTTCAACCAGGGATACGGTATGGTGGAAGCTATCCGGATGGCAAGCAAAGATCTAGAGGGTGATTACTCTTTTGTGATTGGTGCCGTTGGAGAAGATCGGCTGTATGCAATTAGAAAAGGTCCGGCCTGGTGGCTGGCATAACAGAAGAACTCACCTGTATTGGATCAGATTTGCCTTCAATACTTCCCATCACCAGGAATATCCTTCGCTTGAATGATGGCGAGATAATCAGCTTCTGGGCTGGCGGATATGAACTGACCAGCGTGGAAGACGGCGAAATAATCAAACGGAATCCGGAAATAGTGGAAGATACCATGGAAGCTGCCCAGAAGGGCGGATATTCCCACTTTATGCTGAAAGAAATCCACGAACAGAGCAAGGTCGCCGGAGAATTGTTAAACATGCTGGATAGTTCGCCAGACCTGGAACCTTTTATATCCAAGATTAAGGAAGCCAGGGACATTTACCTGATCGCCTGCGGAACCAGTTATCATGCTGGTTTGCTGGGCTCGGTCTATTTCAATAAATTCGCGGGCAGAGCTGCCATACCTGTTCTGGCTCCCCAATTCACAGCTCAGTACGGCTCATCTGTAGGACCAGAAGATGTGGGTATCTTTATCAGCCAGAGCGGCGAAACCAAGGATGTATTAAATGCTATCGCGACAGCCAAAAAACAGGGAATGGGTATACTCGGGCTGGTCAACGTAGTTGGATCTACCCTGACCCTGGTGAGCGAGTATCACTTACCATTGGTTTGCGGTTATGAGATCAGTGTGCCTGCAACTAAAACCTACACCAATCAGGTTCTGGCACTGCTTTACACAGCTCTGCGCTGCGGAGAAAAAGAAACTTCTGAGCTTAATAAAATTCCCGACCTTATGGACCTGACCCTCAAAGCCGCAGAAGGACAGCTTGGACCCATCGTGGGAAAATTGAGCGGATGGGATGATCTTTATATTCTGGGTTACGGTCTGACCTATCCAGTTGCTCTGGAAGGCGCATTAAAATTCAAGGAAATCACTTATGCCCACTGTGAGGGCATGCTCTCAACTGAATTTAAGCATGGTCCATTATCTGCTGTTTACGATGGCTATCCCGTAATATTCACTGTCGGTCCAGAGGATATCCCCCTGATTATTAGCGGCATCAATGAGGTAACCTGTCGGGGAGGACACGTAATTGCGATTGGATTTGAAGATTCTCGTTTAGAAGCCAATGCCCAGCAGACCATAACCATACCCGAGATTGACATATCAGATGAACTTAAACCAGCAGTCCTGGCTCTGCTCAGCGTGATTCCACTGCAGCTGCTATCCTATAACTGCAGTTTGGACAGGGAATTCGATCCGGACTTTCCACGCAATCTTAGCAAGACCTTAACGGTAGACTAGAATTGATGATGTCCAGGTCAACCACCATAAACAAGGCCGGGGCAATTGCCCCCGGCTTTTTCATATTCAAATAAACAGCTTGATAGTCGATCGGCTAACTAGCAGCCGGGTTATTTAGGACCGGGTAGTGCTATAATGAAAAATGTCTTCCAACAACATAAACTTTCTGTCTGAGGAGGTTGTCTGATGTCGGCAAATGGTCATGGGTTCACCTTAAGCGATGAACACAAAATGATTCAAAAAACAGCCCGGGATTTCGCAGAAAAGGAAATAAAACCCATCGCTGCAGAGTATGACGAAAGCGGAGATTTTCCTTCTGAAACAATCAAAAAAATGGGTGAAATGGGTTTCATGGGCATCGAAGTTCCCGAAGAATACGGGGGGGCGGGCATGGATACTCTGTCCTATGTCCTGGCCCTGGAAGAAATTTGCAAAGCTGATGCCTCCCACGGGACTATTATGTCTGTAAATAATTCGCTTTTTAATTATGGTTTATTGATTTATGGTTCAGATTACCAGAAGGAAACCTTCTTGATTCCAGTGGCATCAGGGGAAAAGATCGGAGCTTATTCATTGACCGAGCCTATGTCCGGTTCAGACTCCAGCACCATGCTCAGCAGAGCTGTTCTTGATGGAGATCACTATATCCTTAACGGACGAAAATCATGGGTATCAGGCGGACCGGTAGCAGATTTTATAGTCGTTTTTATGATGACAGACCCGGAACAAAAACACCGGGGAATTACCGCATTCATGATTGAGACAGACAAACCTGGCTTCAAGGGAGACAAAAAAGAACCCAAAATGGGCATCCGCGCCTCTGCAACCAGCGAGCTGGTTTTTGATGATTACCGCTGTCCTGTTGAGAATCGACTCGGTGAAGAAGGAGAAGGATTCAAAATTGCCATGACTGTGCTGGATGCCGGACGGATTGGAGTTGCTTCACAGGCATTGGGAATATCTGAAGCTGCTTACGAGGCCAGTATCGCCTACTCCAGAGAACGAGAATCCTTTGGTAAAAAAATTGGGCAATTCCAGGGAATTGCCTTCAAGCTGGCGGATATGAAAACGCGCATTGAAGCCTCGCGTTTGTTGATTTACCAGGCTGCGTTTGCCAAAGAACGGTATAAAAAAACCGGGGAGCGATTTACTCTGGAAGCATCCATGGCAAAATTATTTGCATCTGAAACAGCAACTTTCTGCGCCGACGCTGCTGTTCAGATCCATGGTGGCATGGGTTATTCAAAAGAGCTGCCAATTGAAAGATATTATCGCGATGCCAAAGTCACCGAAATCTACGAAGGCACTAGCGAGATCCAACGCCTGGTCATATCCAGGATCGAAACCGGTTTGCGTTAACCGGGACCGGTATTTATAAAATATATTTATCTGTTATTGCAATTCATGCCAAATCAAGAAACTACGCCAGATACGTCCGAGGATCAAAGACGCCCCGGGATAATTACCATCTTAAGCATCCTGATATTCCTCATCAGCCTTTTTTACCTGGTTAAATTCAGCCAGGCAATAATCCAGTGGGAAATATTGGCATCGTTGCCTTTGACAGTATTTCCTCTTTATCTGATTGGAGATGGTTTAGTTTGGTCCTTAACAGCTGGATTTTTATCCTGGAGCTTGTGGAGTGGAAAATCATGGTCACGAAGCTGGGGGATCATTATCAGCCTGGCATATGCGGTGTTTTTTTGGATTGATGCCATCTTCCTTGCGGAGCCAGGGACAATCCAATCCCGCTGGCCCATCAATCTGGTTCTCTCGCTGGCAGGATTATCTGCCATTTTTCTAATCCTAAACCTGAAACAGTGCCGGGCATATTTCAATAGAATTCCTGCTAAAATAGCATAACGGGGTACACCTATGACAAAAAAAGGATCAAATCCGAAAATCCAAGACCTTCGGGATAAAAAAGCTCTCAGCCTGCAGGGGGGAGGGCCCGAAAGGATCAAAAAGCAGCATGAAAAAGGGCGGCTGACAGCTCGAGAAAGATTGGAACTGCTTTTAGATAAAGGCTCTTACCGGGAAGTGGATGCTTTTGTAGAGCACCGCAGCATAGATTTTGGGGCTGATGATAATAAAATATTAGGGGATTCTGTGACCACGGGTTGGGGCACGATCAACAACCGTCTGGTGTATGTTTTTTCACAGGATTTCACCGTTTTCGGGGGCAGTCTGGGAGAAGTCCACGCAGAAAAAGTCGTCAAGATCATGGATATGGCGCTTAAGAATGGAGCTCCCATAATCGGAATCAATGACTCCGGCGGCGCCCGCATTCAGGAAGGTGTGGTATCCCTGGGGGCTTATGCCGATATTTTCCTTCGCAACACACTTTCATCCGGGGTTATTCCCCAGATCAGCATCATAATGGGACCTTGTGCCGGAGGTGCAGTTTACTCCCCCGCCCTGACTGATTTTATCTTTATGGTCAGAGGTTCTTCTTTCATGTTTATCACAGGACCGGAAGTAGTAAAAACCGTGACCCATGAAGATGTGTCATTTGAAGAACTGGGGGGTGCGGATGTCCATGCTGAAAAATCTGGGGTTTGCCATATCGCGGCCGATTCCGAAGCCAACTGTCTCTTTCTGGTCCGACAGCTGCTTTCATATCTCCCGCAGAATAATATGGAAGACCCACCATTTAAGCCCACAGATGACAGCCCCTTGCGGGCGGAACCTGACCTGGATTCGATCATCCCGGATGACCCCTCCAAACCTTATGACATCAAGGATGTGATATGTTTGCTCGTTGATGAGGCTGAGTTTTACGAAATCCAGGAAGGTTTTGCCCGAAATATAGTGGTGGGTTTTGCGCGTTTGGGCGGACACAGTGTTGGTATCGTAGCCAATCAACCGGCTTTTCTGGCCGGTGTTTTGGATATTGATTCCTCGGAAAAAGCGGGACGGTTTGTTCGTTTCTGCGATTCGTTCAATATCCCACTGCTCACTTTTGTTGATGTGCCGGGATTCCTGCCCGGGGTAGACCAGGAACACGGCGGCATAATCCGCTCTGGTGCAAAACTGCTCTACGCTTTTTCAGAAGCAACTGTGCCCAAAATCACCCTGATCACCCGCAAAGCCTACGGCGGGGCCTATGACGTGATGAGCAGCAAACACATCAGGGGAGATGTAAATCTGGCCTGGCCAAGTGCCGAGATCGCTGTGATGGGACCCGAGGGCGCAGTTAATATCATTTTCAAGAAAGAGCTTTCAAAAACCAAGAACCCTGATAAGAAGCGAGCTGAACTGGTCAAAGAATACCGTGAAAAATTTGCCAATCCTTATATTGCTGCTTCACGGGGATATATCGACGATGTCATCGAACCCAGCACCACCAGAGCCCGTTTGATCAATGCCCTGGAAATGTTAAGTAATAAACGGGACAAAAACCCCGGTAAAAAACATGGCAATATTCCTTTATAAATCAATACCGGTGCTCAAATAATGTTCAAGAAGATCCTAATAGCCAACAGGGGAGAAATAGCAGTCCGGATCATTCGCAGCTGCCGGGAGTTAAATATACCTACCGTAGCTGTTTATTCGGATGCGGACCGCCATAGTCTGCATGTGCGTTATGCTGATGAGGCCTATCGCCTGGGACCGCCCAAAGCCAGCGAATCCTATTTGCTCGCTGATAAGATCATCCAGATTGCCCTGGATAACGGTGCAGATGCTATTCACCCGGGATATGGATTTCTGGCTGAACGAGCTGACTTCTCAAGTGCCTGCCAGGATAACGGGATCACTTTTATTGGACCAAAACCCTCTTCAATAGCAGCCATGGGGGATAAACAGGTAGCCCGGGATACAGTAAAAAAAGCCGGAGTGCCAGTTGTTCCCGGAACCGAGGGGCGGGGTGATTTGCCGGATGAAAGATTACTCGAACTAGCTCCAGAAATTGGATTTCCCTTACTTATCAAACCCAGTGCCGGTGGTGGTGGCAAGGGCATGCGGGAAGTCCAGAATATTGAAGAGATGCCAGGTTTGCTCGCTGCCTCCCGAAGGGAGGCAGAATCCTCCTTTGGTGATGGCAATATTTACCTTGAGAAACTTATCCAGGGAGCAAGACACATTGAATTTCAAATTCTGGCGGACCAGCATGGGAATGTGATCCACCTGGGCGAACGGGAATGTTCAATACAAAGACGCCATCAAAAACTATTGGAAGAAGCTCCCTCTCCTTTCTTGGGAGACGACCAGGACCTGCGGAATCAGATGGGATCTGTAGCGGTTCAGGCGGCCCGGGCAGTTGATTACATTAATGCCGGGACAATTGAGTTTCTGGTTGATAAAGATAAAAACTACTATTTCCTTGAGATGAATACCCGGCTCCAGGTTGAACACCCTGTGACAGAAGCTGTGACCGGGATCGATATAGTCAAAGAGCAGATTCGCATTGCCGCGGGACAGCCCCTCCAACTCAAACAAGAAGATATAACCTTTAACGGTTGGGCAATGGAATGCCGCATTAACGCCGAAGACCCTTTCCGCGGATTTATGCCTTCCACTGGTTTGATCACACAATCCCTGCTCCCGGCCGGCCCGGGAATCCGGATTGATACCGGGGTATATTCCGGTTTTGAGATTTCACCATATTATGATGCCCTGATCTCCAAATTAATCGTTCATGAGGAAACCCGGGAGGACACTATTACCCGCATGAAAAGGGCGCTGGAAGAATATCGGGTTATTGGGATCCGGACAAATATTCCCTTTCATCAAGCCCTGCTTGCGAATCCTGATTTCCTGGCAGGAGAATTTGACACTCAATTTGTTCAAGACGGCAGTTTGCCTGAAAGCGCCACTGAACAGGATCCATCCTTGCCGGAAGTCGCCGCCTTATCGGCTGTACTTGCTACTCATAAACTTACTCAGCAATCGGCCGTGATTATTCAGCAAGGTAAAAGAAATACCAGCAACTGGAAATGGGCAGGCAGATGGGAGCACACAAAAGAATAAGATGACGAAAGAAATTTACTTTGCCGATGTTGAAGGAAAAGAATATCGAATTGAGATCCTCTCTGAATCGAGGGTAGTCATTAATGGATCAATCCATGAGATTGATATTCACACCTTAAAACTAGGGGCATCATGCTCTTTGTTGTTCGACGGAAAATCATTTGAACCTACCGCGTTTAATGAAAACGGAGACTGGGAAGTCCTCTTAAAGGGCAGGTTATTCAATGTTCGGGTAGAAGATGAAATAGCAAGACGGCTTCGACTGGCGTCAGGTTCAATATCTCAGCAAACAGGAAAATATGTCTTGCTTTCACCCATGCCGGGCCTGGTGATCGATATTACAGTGGAAGTAGGTGCTCAGGTAGAAAAAGGGGAAGTTCTGATAATTTTGGAATCCATGAAAATGCAGAATGAGCTCCGTGCTCCTCGAGCAGGCAAAATTACCAGTATTCAGGCATCATTGAATGATAACGTTGAACAAAAAGAAGCTTTACTGATTCTGGAATAAAATCTACATAAAAGCCAGTCCACCCAGCACTTCGGTTGCCAGTCCCTTAACATCCTTCCCAGCGGAAACTTGTTGGTATTTTTTCAATCCCATAGCCTCCCTTACATGGAGTAATGTTTCTTCTGCTTCAATTTGCATGCGTTTTGCTCCATCACTCAATACATCCAACACAAAATCTGGGTCTTTTGCGTACTTTTCCCTGCGCTGGCGGAGCGGTTCCAGAAACAGGTTAATGGCTTCGGCCAGTTTATGTTTTACCTCTACATCACCCACTTTTCCTTTCCTGTAGCGGGTTTTCAAATCCAGGACCTGATCCTGGTTTTGATTAAATTGCTCATGATAGATGAATACAGGATTACCTTCAACCCTGCCGGGGATATCAACCCGGGTCCGATTGGGATCAGTATACATTCCCATCACTTTTGCTTCCACGGTGGATGGATCATCCAATAAAAATATGGCATTATTAAGGCTTTTACTCATCTTGGATTGCCCATCTGTCCCGATCAACGTGCCTTCAGCGATAATTTCTGGGATGGGGAATACATCTCCATACATATGGTTGAATCTTCGGGCAAGTTCCCTGGCTAATTCAACATTACCGCGATTATCCTCTCCTACCAGGACAAGATTTGCCCGAGGGATCAAAATATCAGCGGCCATCAATACCGGGTATCCCAGCAAACCTAAGGGTATGGAATCGAGGCCAGCAGATTGGACCATCTCTTTCAAGGATGGGATCCGCTCCAGCCTGGGAGCAGAAACCAGCATTCCTAACAAGGTGCTGAGTTCAGTGATCTCAGGGACACTACTTTGGACAAAGATTGTCGATTGGCCGGGGTCAATACCCACGGATAAATAATCCAGGACAATTTGTTGGATATATTCAATCATTTGAGAGATATGGGTTTTTTCTGGCCTGGTAGTTAAAGTATGCAAGTCAGCAATCACAAAAAAACACTCGTGTGATGATTGATAGGCCACCCGGTTTTGCAGACTGCCGACATAATGGCCCAGGTGAAGTGGTCCGGTTGGTCGATCGCCTGTAAGCAATCTTTTTTTCTTCATCTTTCCTCCTAATGTATCGATCGAAAATAAAAAACCCTCATCCACAAGGGACGAGGGTTGAATACTCTCGCGGTGCCACCCAAATTAGCCTGTCTTCAGAATTAACCAAAAAACCCGTCAGTGATGCAACGGGTATTCCATTTCTGGCAGCCCTGAAGGCCAGCCTCACTTTTCAGATACGGCCCGGGAAATCCGGGTGATATCTTTTACCTTGATAACGGTGGCATTCCGGCTCGGGCTACTGGGGATTATCTGTTCACCCTGCGACTCCGAGGCCCATTCAACATCTTCGGACGGGTGAGACTTTCACCAACGCTCACTCTCTGTGCCGTCACTTCCGAGGTTTACTATTCCTCATCACAGTCTTGGTCTATTTGATTTTCAATTGCTGTCTTTATACACTTGCCAGTCTGATTTGTCAAGCATGATGAGCTTATGGTTCTAATTCCATCAAAATGAAAATATTAAATTATTCTGAAGGCAGTTTCTCAGTCCAAAAGACGTAGCTGGAACCCAGCAGAGAGATAGTGAGAGCAAAATCAACCGCTGCCACTGTTAACATAAAGAAATATTGTCCCTGAGATAAATGGTTCAGAAGAATTCCACTGCTGATCATAATTGCCAGGGCTAAAAAGAATCCAGGGGCGGAAAAACTGCCAGATCCGCGGATCTTCAAGCTGTCTGATGCGGGTAATATTTTTTCGACAGCTGCGGTTAAAGATCATTGAAGCTTGAAAAACACCCAATAGAATACCCAGGCCTATAAAGACCCAGGGCCAATTTTCGCCCGGTCTTATGCCTGTAGATAGCAGGAGTAATTCAAAACCACTCCTGAAAAGCATGATGCCGCCGATATACCACACGACAGCTGATAAAATGATTAATACCTTTTTAGAAGTTCTCATTAGAAGCATACCTCTTTTAGAATTTGATTATATCAAAGGATAACCAGATTCTTCATTAAACCTACTCAAAGCACTGATCCAGGAGTAATCGTGAATATCGTTCATTGGGGTTTATTATCAACAGCCAATATCAATCAGGCGTTAATTCCAGTAATTCGAGAATCCGCCAGGGGAGAACTGGTTGCCGTGGCCAGCCGGTCATTGGATTCTGCCCATCAATATGCCCATAAATGGAATATACCGCAGGCTTATGGGAGTTACCAAGAGATGCTTAAGAGTGGTGAAGTAGACGCCATATACCTTAGTTTGCCGAACCATTTACATGCCGAGTGGACCATAAAAGCTTTGCAGGCTGGTGTTCATGTTCTTTGTGAAAAACCATTTGCTACATCCCTGAAAGATGTGGATGCCATGATCTCTGCCAGTCATGAAAACAACAGCGTGCTTGCAGAGGCGTTCATGTATCGACACCACCCTCAAACAACCATGGTCAAAGAATGGGTTAGAGAGGGGAGGCTGGGAGATATTTCAGTAATCCGCGGCACATTTAATTATTTATTACCTGATCATCAGCGCAAACCTGATAATCTGAATATTCGTATGGTTCCAGAATACGGTGGGGGATGTCTCTGGGATGTGGGGATATATCCAATCAGTTTTATCCAGTACTTACTTGACGGTCCTCCTGATTGGGTTTTTGGCAGGCAGCGAACAGGAAACACCGGAGTAGATGAGATCTTTGTTGGCCAGATGGGTTATTCAAGATCCGGGAAAGGAGAGGTTCTGGCTCAAATATCCTGTTCGTTCAATACTCCCTTACACACGTATATTGAGATCATTGGAAGCGAAGGCACACTATATATAACCCATCCTTTTACCAATCTGGATCGGAGTGCGCAGGTAATTTTTACAACCAAAAAAGGGAAATCCAGCAAATTGCGGGTGCCCAAGAAATCACTATATCTCGGTGAAGTGGAAGACTTACAGGCAGCCATCCTTGATGCTTCTCCCACTACGATCAGCCTGAGTGAAAGCAAGAATCATGTTCTGACAGCCCTGGCTTTTTATCAATCTGCCAAGTCAAATAAAGTAGTAAACCTGCAAGATTTTATGGCCGGGAGTTAAATCAAGTCCTGCTAAACCACTAATAATTCCTCTCGGGCTGCCTGAGGAGCAAATAATCTAACATATGCTTCCAATATTTCCAATTGATCACTAATCTGATCCTTGCTGATGCCAGGAGGCCCATAGGTAGTATAGAGAGCTCGGTTTGTATTGGATTGAATTTGGGTGCGCTTATCCGGGCCATAGATCACCGATGAAAGAATTCCCTGCTGATCCTTAATATACAGGTCGCCCTTTTTTAACTCCTGTTCTGTATTATCGAGCCTTAGATAGGTCTCTTCACCCGAGGCAATATTTGCAGTGAGGGGAAAATCAATTGAACAAAAATCATGGGCTGCGGTAAGCAGCCCTGTTTTCAATTCCGCCATAAACATACAGGCAACAAGTGAAGATGGTGAAAAAATGTTTTTCCCTTTAAAGATTACCGATTCAAGCTGAAGCTGAACATGGTAAGTCTTTCGAAAAGATCGGTAAAAAGCATCATAAGCTGCCAAAACAGAATCATTTCGGAGGGAATTCCTGTCCAGGGAACCGAACCGATCCCGTAATTCGTTTTCCAAATCCAGACGCGCAGAATCCAAAGCTTCATGAACAGGCAAATTAGGAGCATTATTAATTATTAATATTCCAATATAAGCATCAGGCAGTTGGTTAATCCAGGTCTGTGATTTATTAATCATGTTTTTTTAACTCTTACTATATTATATCCATTCAGTATCTTCGACTGTTCGGTCTCCTCCGGCATCACCTGTATTCAATGTGCCGGCTGGTTCCACCATCAGGATCTGGCATTCACCCTCTGCAGCAGGTTTATGTTCCACTCCTTGGGGAATCACACATAACTCACCGGCATCAAGATGTAATTCCCCATCACGCAGATGGATTATTAAAGATCCTTTTACCACAAGAAATACTTCGTCAGTTTCCGGGTGGCTGTGCCAAACAAATGCTCCCTGAATTTTTGCAATCTTTAAATGGTAGTCATTAAGCTGGGCAATGATCTTAGGATCCCATTGTTTTGTGATTAATGCAAATTTATGGGTAAGGTTTACCACATCAATACTCATCTTGAAATCCTCATTGATATTTATGGATTATTGTACACGCATGGTCATGAAGTATCGAAAATATAGATCAATTTCCAGGGAAAACTGACGGGGTGAAATGGATTTAGATAATCTCAAGGAAGCTGCCCGAGAATTAAAAATAGAATACGCTGTTGCCCAAGACAATTAAAAAATCATCTGGCGTTTTTACGATATTGGTTATTGGCCAACGCTATTCCTGATTGATAAACAGGGAAATATCCGTTATATCCACATCAGGAAAGGCGTTTATCGCGAAACAGAGACAGCGATTCAGCCTCTCTTAAAAGAGCCTTATCAGAAACAAACGTTCAAAAAAAGGTCAAGGTGTATGGCGGATTGTTTTTGTTAAGCAGTCTCCTCCAAGCCCATCTTCCTGGCAAACCTTGAACTTCACAGAGATATCATGTCCTGTTGGGTCGTTGAGAAAGAGCATAAACAGATGATGACCCTCTCCTGGAGTTAGATCGTTTTGAGTACCTACTGTTGCACAAACGGAGTAACTATAGAACGTATCAGAATTCCAATCCTTGGGGGCCGATCCGCCAGTGTGATCGTCAGCTGTAGTTTTCCAGGACTCCAGAGTGAAGGCACCAATATTTTCGATCTGATATTGGGTGTAATAATAAAGACCACAAGGACCACCTTTGTTTTTATAGGTAATTTCATAATCAAATCCCGGCGTCGGCGTTGGAACTGGGGTGTAAACTGGCAGTGATTGATAGGGACCTGAAGGGGTAACATATTCGCCCCACAACCAGCAGAATGAATTGGGCTGATCCGGACGGCGTATATACCAGTATTCTCCGGAGGTATCAATCCCAACCGCTTCCGCTTCATCACCTTCTTGTAAAGTAACCAACCAGCCAAATTCTGTTCCCTGTCCTGTGCGACAGTTCGTATTTCCTGAAGCATAGATCATGGCCACTTCCGGCGTTGGGGTATCTGTCACAGTAGGGTGTGAGGGTTGGTGTGTCCGTGATATCTGGTGTGTCTGTTACAGATGCTTCACCATCACCTTGATCAGATTGTCCATTTCCGTTTTGTCCCTGGGAACCATCAAAGGCTATCAACGTTTGTGCTACGCTGGTTTCTACAAATCCCGGTGGTTTTTCCTGGTTGCTTTGGCTGGCCATAATTGGTACATTGCAGGCAATAGCAAGCAATATCAGTACAGCAATAATCGAGGAAGATGCGTGTAGAAAATAGGTCCTTGCTCAAAATTATTTGTTTTTTGCGCCTCATAATTTCTCCTTGACACCAGGATCCCCGGAATTGTTATTGAACGCCAATTATAATTCTTTCAGTGCTTGTTCCAAATTGGAGAATAATTCATCGGGCAGGATGGCGTATGCCAGCCCCAAGCCGTAAATAAAGGACTGCAGGGCATCCTTGTCATCTGTGCGTATGATGGGTTCATCTCCGCTGGTAACAACATAGGAATCTCCTGCCATTGTGACGGTTAGTCCCCAATCTAGACGATTTGCCAGTCCAATACCCCCTTCGAGATTGCCGTCCGGGAAATATCTTTCTAGCATCAGCAAGTCATTCATTGAAAAACCTCCTGATTTGTTATACAAGGGGTCTGCCCACTATGCGTTGTGAGTATAAAGCAAGTATATTTATTGTACTCTAAGAAAAATACCGAAATCCCAGCAAATAGACCTGCCCGGTAAATTTTCCTACTAGTGATTGTCCAAGTTGTTTAGGCTGTATTCCAGGAATTGGATTTCCTGTCGTTCGATTTGTCTTTCAAATATCATTCCTAAACGTTCTGCCAGCCGGATCGATGGTTCATTAACCGTATGAATGACTGAAGTCATCCTCGGCAGATCCAGGGTGTTAAAACCATGATTGATTGCAGCGCGGGCACCTTCGGCTGCAAATCCTTTTCCCCAGACAGATTTTCTTAACATCCAGACCAACTCGACATCATCGAACCAATCCAAGAACTGGAGTCCAATCCGGCCAATCAAATTTCCCGTTGCCTTCTCTTCAACTGCCCAGATCCCAAAACCTCTCATATGCCAATGGCCTATCATCAGGCAGAGCCAATTCCAGGCCTGGACCCTGGACATCACATCCCCGGTATAAGTTGCGTATTGAATAACTTCTGGGTCAGCAATGATCTCAGCAAATGGATCCAGATCATGTCGGCTAAAAGGCCGCATGCATAACCGTTCGGTTTCCAGGGAAGGAATAATAAAAGGGTCAGTCATTTTATCGGAATACAAGTTTAGGCTTCCTTGATAGGCTGGCGGAGAATAGTCCTTAGTTTTTCGGGGTCCACTTTTCTGGGATCACTCAGGTAGATTTCATGATGTTTGCCATTGAAATCATAGCCATATTCGGGCATCCATTCTTCATGAAGCCGGAGTAAAACAGGTCCCTCGTCATCATAGGATCCGAGGTGAAGGACCTGAACTGATTTGCCCTCATGGTAATTTTCCAAGCGTAATTTTCCAAGAGCTGGCAGGTCTTTCTTTTTGGTAACATCTTCCCGGGCCTGGAGATAGACAGCGGCAGTGATCCAATCCGGGGTCATGATCATCATGGTCCAATCCCATTTGCTTTTATCCCGGTTGGTTGTGAAATCACCCATATCATCAGCCCACCATAAACCTTCCAGGGGAGGCACCACGTAATCTTTTTCTTTTTTCTTACTGGAAAACTTCATCTTGTAAGCAACAGCGTATAAAGCTTCAATGGCTTCTGTATATTCAGGGGCGCTATTCGGATCTCCGTGGCCATCTACCATCAAAAACTGCAGCTCCGGCACCTCCACAACCTGAAATTCCACCTTAGATGGTTGGTAGAGATGTTTCCATTCTTTCTTAAAATCGATCTTATTCATGACATTCTCCGTTCTGAGCTGGATGATTATTAATATTATATACGGAGAAAGAGACCTCGGAGGTCCTGGATAGGCTTGAGACCCAGACTATTCCATATGGATTACGAGGCTGAATGACTGTTCAGGGACTGACCCTGATTATCCCGGACAGCCTATTCAGAACTCCACTCCTCTGGTAAACTTGTGCCAGTCTATAGTCAAAATCCGGCCCTGATCGGTCGGTTTTTTTATGCGTTATGAACAAACTTATGGGATCTATCAGAACAGACTTACGAAATGTAGCAATTATTGCCCATGTGGATCACGGGAAAACCACCCTGGTTGATGGGCTTTTACGCCAGGCAAATGTCTTTCATGAAAAGAAAGTGCTTAGAGAACGGGTTTTGGACTCTAATGATCTGGAGCGCGAACGAGGCATCACGATCCTTTCCAAAAATACAGCAATCGAAATTACCGATCCAAAAAGTGGGCAGCTGGTAAAAATCAATATAGTCGACACTCCAGGACATGCAGATTTTGGCGGTGAAGTTGAACGTGTGCTGAATATGGTCGATGGTGTATTGCTGTTGGTTGATGCAGCGGAAGGTCCACGCCCTCAGACACGTTTTGTGCTAAAAAAGGCATTGGAGCTTAACCATAAAGTCATTGTTGTTATTAATAAGGTGGATCGAAAACTAACTAATATTGATCAGGTCTTAAATGATACCTTTGATTTGTTTATAGAGCTCGGGGCCACTGAGGATCAAGCAAATTTCCCCGTGGTATATACAATCGCAACCCAGCATCGAGCCGGCTATACTCCCGAGGTAGGGCCAGATCTCCAACCCCTCTTTGAGACTATTCTGGAAGCAATTCCATCTCCAGCGGTCAAAGTAGATCATCCACTTCAAATGCTTGTAACTTCTCTGGAATACGATAACTTCCGCGGCTCAATAGCAATAGGAAGAATATTTGCCGGGGAGATAACCGTGGGAGAACACGTGGTTTACCTGACATCAGACTCTCAAGTTATTCCGGGAGAAATTACCTACTTATATGATTACCAGGGATTGGAACGCAGGGAAATCAACCAGGCTCGAGCAGGTGAAATTGTAGCTGTTGCCGGACTGGATGAGATTACCATCGGCGATACGATCAGCACTCCCGATTACACGGAACCTCTCCCCAGGATCAAAGTGGAAGCTCCCACTGTCCGGATGTCATTTGGCGTGAACACTTCTCCTTTCTTTGGCAAAGAAGGAGTTTGGAAAACATCCCGAAAACTCCGGGAGCGACTGTTCAGGGAGATAAAGAGCAACCTGGCTTTAAGAGTAGAAGAAACAGGATCCACAGACTCGTTGCTGATCTCTGGCAGAGGCGAACTACACCTGGCCATTTTAATTGAGACAATGCGCCGGGAAGGATATGAATTCCATGTGTCTCGACCGGAAGTCATTCTGCAAACTACACCATCCGGCGAGATTCTTGAGCCATTCGAAGAGGTCCGGATCGAAATCCAATCTGATGATATCGGTGTAGTCATGGAAGCCCTCAATAATCGGCAGGGGGTGTTACAGGATATGCAAGAGTCGAGTACGGGGACTGTATTACTGACATTTTTGGCTCCAACCAGAGGGATCCTTGGATTTCGCCATCGATTCTTGACTATGACTAAGGGGACCGGCGTTTTGAACACAACTTTCAAGAAATTTGCTCCTCAAGCTGGCTCAGTTGAGATCCGTTCTCATGGATCCCTGGTAGCTTGGGAAACTGGGACGGCAACTACCTTCGGCTTAAAAAATGCGGAGGAGCGCGGCATTCTTTTTATTGAACCAGGCATGGAAGTTTATCAGGGCATGGTCGTCGGGGAGAACAAACGCCCGGATGACATTGGGATCAATGTCTGTAAAACAAAACACTTAACCAATATGCGGAACAATATCCGAGAAATCGATCACAGATTGGTCACTCCCCGGGAAATGAGCCTTGATCAATTTATTGAATATCTGGCAGATGATGAGTTACTGGAAGTCACACCAAAGAATTTACGGATCAGGAAGCGAATTCTGGATCACAGCAAACGGCTGCGGCAAACCAAGCGGGATCTAGAAAAAATCAAGGGGTAGGTTCATCCTTCCTAGAAAAAACGTACCCAGGATCTATCTGGTTGACTCTTCTTATACATACCATACCAGCGAGCCATCGGATAAAGGATTCCTAAACCCAAAATCCAAAGAATATACATCACCAAAAGCCCAGAGCCTTGCGGGGTCAGTATTCGACCCAAAATCGCGTATATCCCCAGGTGAGCGAGATAAGAAAACAGGGGAGCTCTCCCAAAAACCAGCAGTGGATTCCCCGGATTGAGAATTTCTGGCTTTATCTTTGAAAACAACCCCAACAGGATCAGGTTTAATCCCAAAGTAAATAAAACGAAAGTCATACTGGGAGGATATTTAACAAGATTAAGGAATTCTGTCCAACTACCAGGTTGGTAGGAACGAATATTCCCAAAACCGTTATTTAATCTCAGGACCAGAAAGATTGCTAGAAAAATAAATCCCCCTGCCAAATTATATTTTGAGGGATTTCGGTTTTCTTCCAGGATCCATTTCCCATAAAACAAACCAAAAACAATCACCTCCATCCAGGCAAAAAGAGGATAGTTCACCCAAAAATTTCCCTGGCCGCCGCCATATACCAGCAGGATTCCCGGTAAATAATCAAAATTCATACCCCAAAGATCAGGAGAGGGAGTTAATATATCCTGGGAGATAAACAGAGCCAGACCTATAACAACCAGGTAGGCCGGTTTTACTTTCAAAAGCGGAATACACAGGATCATGCCAGCTCCCAGTGCGACAAGAACTCCTATATACCAGCGGGGGAAAGATAAAGGTGATACTAACCAGACCAGGTTTACAAAAGCAATTTGGAGCAGGATCAATAGCAGCCCCCGAACGAGGAAGTGCCGGCCAATCTTGCCCCAGGACCAACCTTTTTTTAGCCTGGAATGTGTAAAGAAGACCATTCCTATTCCCAATAGGAAAAAAAAGCCGGGTGCACTCAAGTGAGTCACAAATCGCGTTAAGAAATGGAGCAGCGTAGGATAAACTGGCGTTTGCCCACCCCAGTATTCACCCGTCGAGTGCTGCTGAGCGATGAGGTAATTGGCATGGTCTAACGCCATTAAAATAATTAATAAGCCCCTTAACATATCAATGGAAAATAAGCGGTCTGTTTTGGTAGAAATATTTCTTGTCATGGGGGCATATCTGGTAATTGATATTTCATCATTCATTATAACGATATTGGCCAAAACCTGTAATAAAGCTTGTAATGGGTCAAATACTAATCAAACCCTTAACAAATTAAAGGCTTTAAGGTTCGTTCGTTGCAGGCGGTTCTTCCCCATGATAGAATAACAAGACACTGAGAAAACGATCAAGGATTTCCGGTTATGTCCAATATGGTGGAAGTAGTTATAGATAGCATCCGGGTCAGTTTAATGTCCCAGCAGCGTGTGGTTATCCTGCGTGAGGTAAACTCGGACCGCTACCTACCAATTATGGTTGGAATCTATGAGGCAGAACATCTCACCCTGGCTCTTCAGGAAGTAGAAGTTTCCCGACCGCTGACTTATGATCTCTTTGTAAACATCCTGGATGCCCTGGATGCCGAGGTTACTCACGTTGAGGTGGTATCTCTTAAGGACGAAACCTACTTTGGCAACATTGTTATCAGCATTAATGGTACTCTCCATAATATAGATTCCAGACCCTCAGATGCCATGAACCTGGCAATTCGAATGCAGGTGCCGATATTCGTAGCTGATAATGTACTGGAGGAAGCCGGACTGATACCCGAAGATGATCTCGCGGACGCCGGACTGGATGAAGAACTGGATAGCGACCGCCTTTCAGTTTTTGAGAATTATCTGGATCAAATAACACCAGATCAATCGGAAGATCAAACAAATGAAGGGGAAGCGGAAGAAGAATAGTCAACCTTTCTTATTAGCCTGCTATTCCAACAATAAAGGTTTGGTGCTTTTATCAGACTCGTGCCAATAAAAACAATCTGTTCTACACATTAGACCATCATGACTGAAGCCTTTGAACTTGAAGCCGCTCCTGAAACAACTGGCCCCCAATTGGTTCCACACAGCAGGGAATCAGAAGAAGCTGTAATCGGGGCGGTTCTCATTAATCCTGAAGCATATTACGATGTTGCCCAATTCCTACAGCAGGATGATTTTTACATTCACCGCAACCAATGGATCTGGCAAGCCTTTATTGCCCTTCATGACCGTAATGAAGCTATTGATTTTGTCACTGTCACTGAAGAGCTGGACCAGATGGGGCATTTGGCAGATATCGGCGGCGCTGCATATATAACCAAGCTTATCAACAACGTTCCAAGTTCACTGCACGCCGAAGCCTATGGGCGCCGGGTGGAAGAAACCTCCATCCGCCGGCGCATGCTTACTGCCGCCAACAAGATCGCCAAACTGGCCTACGAGGAAAATCTCAGTTTGGAAACAGTTATGGACGATTCCGAGAAAGCGGTCTTCAATGTCAGCGAACGCCGCTTAACCAGGGATCTCCAGCCCATCCGGACTGTATTAAGCGATTACTTCGACCGCATCGAAGAACTTTCCCAACGGGATGACGCCCTGGTTGGTGTACCCACAGGTTTTTTTGACATCGATAAAATGCTGGGCGGTCTACAGCCCTCTGATTTACTGATCATTGCCGGGCGGCCCGGGATGGGGAAAACAGGATTTTTATTATCAGCCCTTAAAAACGCTGCCCTAATCCACAAAAAACACGTTGCAGTATTTTCGTTGGAAATGTCTAATGAACAACTGGTGCAGCGCTTGATCGCCCAGGAGACCGGCATAGATTCCACCCGATTAAGATCAGGAAAACTCTCTCCTGATGAGTGGCTGCTTTTTACACAGGCAATTGAGGTTTTAACTGACACTCATATTTTCCTGGACGATACTCCCGCCCTGACACCTCTGCAGCTAAGGACCAAATGCAGACGGCTACACCTGGAGTATAAACTGGACCTGATAATGATTGATTATGTGCAGTTAATGGGCGGTGACATACGCTCCAACAATCGGGTACAGGAAGTGTCTGATATTACCCGCAACATGAAAATTCTTGCCAGGGAGCTAAACGTCCCTGTGTTGGCAGCAGCCCAGCTTTCCAGGGCTGTGGAGCAGCGCTCCGATAAACGCCCGATTTTATCAGACCTCAGGGAATCCGGAAGCCTGGAACAGGACGCTGACATTGTCATGTTCATTTACCGACCTGAAGTTTATGAAGAGGATACTGCATTAAAGAACCTGGCAGAAATCATCATTGCCAAACACCGCAATGGCCCAACTGGTGATGTCCAGCTGATCTTCCGCAAGAACCTGGCAAAATTCGAGAATGCAGCCACCCGTGATATTGATCTCTCACAGGTAACTTGATGACCTTTAACGGATTTCCCCCCGGAAAGATCAATACCACCCGCATCCCCTCCCTGTTCTTTAAGGAGCTGCTTCCACAGATTGATGATCTCGACGAACTAAAAGTTACTTTATATGCAATGTGGCAGATGAACCAGAAGGAAGGGGAAATTCGCTATATCAAGACTGCAGATTTTTTCGGAGACACAATTTTTATGAAAGGCCTGGGCGCCTCGCAGACCGCCCAGTCCAGCGCGGTCCGCGCTGGACTGGAGCGGGCTGTAAACCGCGGCACCCTTTTAAAAACATCCGTACCTGATGGTGAGGATCAGCTGGATATTTATTTTTTCAACTCTCCCCGGGGGCAAGCCGTGGTTCAATCCGTCACAGACGGATCGTGGCGCCCATCAGATGGAGACTTGCCGGCATCCACACTCAACCAGGAACAGCCAAATATCTTCAGGCTGTATGAAGAAAATATCGGACCGCTGACTCCGCTGATCGCAGATACCCTGCGCAATGCAGAAGGGGATTATCCAGAAAATTGGATTCGCCAGGCAGTTGAAATAGCTGTACAGAATAACGTCAGAAAATGGAATTACATTGAAGCCATCTTACGCAGTTGGCAGGACGGTGGAAGAGATGAGCGACAGAATAGAGGACATACTAAAAAAGACCGCCGATCGTACCTCGAAGATGAGTTCGCAGAATTCATCGAAGACTGATAGGAACGCTGGTTCCTATCCCGGAGATCCGAATTGTAAGATCTGCGGTGGGGTCGGTTACCTTCGTCAGGATCTCCCGATCGAGCATCCTGATTTCGGCAAACTTCAGATCTGCTCCTGCCGGGAAGGACAGCTCAAGAAACAAGCCAGGGATGGCCTGTATAAAATGAGCAACCTGGAAGAGTTGGCTCATTTGACTTTTGATAATTTTGAGTCCCGGGGGCAAATTGGATTGGGACCAGCCCAGGCCGATTCCCTGGAACGGGCGTTTAATCACTCCCGGCAGTTCGCTGGAAAATTGGAGGGCTGGCTGGTACTACAAGGACCATATGGATGCGGAAAAACCCATCTGGCCGCGGCGGTGGCAAATTTTGTCGTTGATATCGGTGTGCCTACCCTGTTTCTGACTGTGCCTGATCTATTAGACAGTTTAAGATTTGCTTATAATAACCCCGAGGCTACCTTTGAAGAGCGTTTTGAAAATATCCGTCAATCCCCCTTGCTTATCATGGATGATTTTGGCACTGAAAATGCCACTTCCTGGGCCCAAGAGAAGCTCTTTCAAATTCTAAATTATCGTTATATCAATAATTTACCTCTCTTGATCACTACCAATTTATCTCTCAACCAGCTGGAAGGCAGAATTAGCTCTCGCTTGCAGGACCCTGAACTGGTCACCCGGGTTAAGATCCTGGCACCCGATTACCGCAGGCCCATGGATGATACCGGGCATTCAGAGTTGTCTTCCCTGGGCTTGTTAGCTGATCAAACCTTTGGAAATTTTTCCCTGAGAGAAAATGAAAACCTCGAAAAGGAAGAACACAAAAAACTTGAAAGCGCTTTTAACGCTGCCCAGAAATACGCCGAAAAACCCAAAGGCTGGCTGGTGCTGCAAGGCGGATTTGCCAGTGGAAAAACCCACCTGGCTGCCGCGATCGCCAATTATCGCTCTGCAGAGGGTATTCCACCCCTGTTCATCATGGTTCCTGATCTGATGGATCATCTTCGGGCTACCTTCAGTCCCGAAAGCACGGTCAGCTATGACAGGCGATTCGATGAAATCAAAACGACTCCCCTGCTGGTTCTGGATGATTTGGGCACTGAATCAATGACACCCTGGGTGCGGGAAAAGCTCTATCAGCTTTTCAATTACCGCTATAATGCCGGGTTGCCCACGATCATCACCACGACTGACAAACTCAGCGAGATCGACCCCCGCATCCGCAGCCGCATTCTCGATAGAAGGATCTGCCGGATCTACGCTATCACCGCTCCACCCTTCCGTGGGTGAGGATGATAACGGAAGACGAAATATTGGAACCAATATGGGCGGCCTCCGGGTCGCCTTTTTTTAAAATATCTCGCCGCCAGCCAATCCTTTCAACCTTCAACATCAATATTAACATTTCTCTAATCCTTGCCTGATATATTTTTGCTAAAATGAAATCAGGACCATTGATTTTATTCAAGGAGGAGATAATTAATGGCGAAGAAAAATGTGATCGTAAAAAGTGAACTGAGAAAGAATCTGCCTGACGTGGCTTCATTTCTGCGGGAGCTGGCTGACAAGGTAGAAACTGGAACGGTCACTCTGGTGCAAGGCGGCCAGGAAGTTATTATTGAGCTGCCAGAAACTGTTAGTTTTGAATTGGAATATTACGAGCAGCCCAAAAAAAGCGGATTAAAGAAACAGCTGGAGATCGAGCTGGAGTGGACCGAAGGCGACCAAAAACAACAATCAGTTACACTGGGATAATAATCCAAATATAAAAATGTGTCGGTCGGGGTTATTGAGATATACTTCAATCACAAATCCACAATCTGGTTTCATATGAACAATTCTCGGATCCCATTTTCCCGCGTAAATCGATCTATGTCTGAAGCAGAAAGGTATTATTCCCGCTTGAGCCGTATCTATGATTGGCTGGCTGCCAGTGAAAAGAAGTTCAAAAATCATGGTCTGGAGCTCCTTAATCCTCTGGAGGGGGAAAGGATCCTTGAAATTGGGTTTGGAACCGGATTCGCCCAGGAGAAAATTATCCGGGCTGTTGGTGCTGGTTTATCGGTCGGCCTAGATCTCTCAATCGGAATGGGAAATGCCGCGAAGAGAAACCTATCAAAAACAGGGCTTGCGGAACGTATGGCTTTAGTTCAAAGCGATACTCTGCCTATCCCATTTCCAAGAGGGTCATTTGGTGGAATATTTTCCAGTTTTACGCTGGAGTTATTTGACTCTCCTGAACTCCCAAGGGTTCTCAAAGAATGCCGGCGAGTGTTAAAGGGGGGCGGCAGGTTGGTTATTGTTAGCCTCTCCAAAGATGACCCTCTGCCGTTAATAGGCAGGATCTATGAAGCACTGCATAATCGTTATCCCATGCTGTTGGACTGCAGACCAATCCCTGCCCGGGAATTACTTGAGAATGCCGGATTCGAGATCCAAGAGGTAATCAAAACCAGTATGTGGGGACTTCCAGTTATTATCCTGGATGCCAGGAATATATAAAACCCAATTTTTTTATCTGAAATACGAATACTAATAGATGCAGTAAATATAACGCTTGTTGATTAATCCAGGGTCAACGGATAGGTGCCGTATTTCTTGGCCGCACTGACCATAGCATCCAGATTCTCCAGCGGTGTGTCTCTGCTTAGACAACCTGAGGCGCTGAGTAAATACCCTCCACCCTGGCCGGCTTTTTGAATCATCTCTTTGCATTCCAGCTCTACTTGCTCTGGTGTGCCGTGCTGAAGGGTTTTTAATTGATGCACATTACCGATCAACGCCATCTTGTCGCCGATCCTGGCTTTGGCATCACCGATGTCTAAATCTGGATCCAGCTGTAATGCATCAGCTCCTGTATCTGGATACATTTCCAGGATGTGGTCTGTTTTCAGGCAGTTGTGAGCGATGGTCACTGCTCCTTCTGGAGCTGCATCAATAACCTTTTTCATATATTGTCCTGAAAATTCCCACCAGTGTTTTGGTGAAAGTTGGCCTCCCACATCATCGGCAATCATGATCTGGGACATGGTTCCACCGGTAATCTCCCACTGAGCATTCATATAAGCTATACAGGATTCAGTCACAATTTCCATCATCAGATGAACTTCGTCAGGATGCAAAATCAAGTCCATCATCAGGTCAGTGAGATTGTGAACCAGGCTGGCTACATCAAAAGGTGCGTGCAAAAAACCAGCTGTGACTACAAAGCCGTATTTAGGTAATTCACCCGAGAGCCAGCCATAGGCGTCCAGTATGCCTGGCAGCCTGCCATCCTTATAAGGATCCGTCACTTTTAGTTTAATCAGGTCAGAAGTGATGTCCTGAATGATTGGTTTTGCATGGGGAGATTGTCCCGGAGGGGTTTCAATTTCGCATCCCATCCCGGAAGCTTCGGCAGTTGATCCAGCTGAAGCCCTGAAACCTGGAAAATACTGCATATCTGGATACCGAGTATAAAACTCCAGCATGGCTTTCAGTTGGATATTTCGATCGCCATACCAGGTTAGATGATCAATTCCGTAATAGTCACTGAAAAAAGCACTGGTCAACCAAGGACACACCGGAACCCGGTCTGGCTGCTGATTGGTGACTGCAGCTAAAAACCGTTCTTTTGGAGTCATTTCTCCAGGTATTTCTTGAATCATTTTATCTCCACTTTAGGCTGCTTCTTCTGCCATCTGGCGGAAGACCTTGCTGTTCTCGACCAGGTCAGGACCCATGCGATGTAAATTACCTGCCGCCAGGCAGATAACATCCCTGCCATAAAACTTGCTCATATCTTTCACATATTCTGGTTTTACTCCGCCTCCCGGGGATGGCAGAGATGCTTTAATCGGACCCATCTCCACTTCTGTGCCATCTGCCGCTGCCCGGCATTGCTCCTGAGAAGGAGCAAAACGACCTACATAATGCGGGAAAATAGAAATGTCAGCGCCAAATAAACGCGGCAGTTGTCCATTTAGGACAAATTGAGATATCCCAAATTCTGGAACGCTGTGGTAGGTACCATAAAATCCGGGATGTGACATGATTGGAAGACCCAGGCTGTCATCCTCTGCCAGCATCCTGACCATATCCATTCCACAGAAAGCCGGCATTAATAAAATGCCATCAGCCCCCTGGTCTTTTACAAAATGAGCTTTTTCCAAAAATTCTTCCATTCTTCCGTTCACTGCAGGAAAGAAGAGGGATCTATTACCTGTGGATTGATTGGCTTTCTGGACAGCTTCTACACAGCGAGAAATCCTTTCCCGGTAAGGAGAAAAAGTTTGATCAGATAAACCATGATCATCTTTGATGATATCAATTCCGCCCAGGGCACATTGGTAAGCCATCTCCGCCAATTGAGTCGCTGATAAACCCATTGGTTTTATAGCTGTGCTTATTATAGGCCGATCATATACACCCATCAAATCCCGGATTCCTTTTCTGCCAAATCTGGGACCTTTAAAAGCTTCCAACAAACTGGGAGGTAACTCCAGTCTGTCCACCCGTATTCCCGGAATGAAGGTGATGTTACCATAGACCACATTCAGGAATTGCGGTAATTCAAAACCCGTAGTTTCAACTGCGTAAGAAATTTTTACCTGGTATTTTGAGTTGTCCAGAGCATCAAATAACTCTACCTGCCCTACCATCAGATCGTGATAATCTCCCGGTGCAACAAGCTCGTGAGGATACTCTATCGTATCTTCCACACAAATAAATTTAGCAATCATCCGGGCATCTTCTTCGGTATAACCACTTAAGGTATACCAGACCAGAAACCGCTCACCTGAAAAATGAACCTCTGGATTGGGCTTAATCATCGCTGCTCCTCGTCTTTAATTAATGAACATATTTTCATACCAAGAACTCTTTTTCATTATAGTTGAGTTACCCCAGATTTTCAAGAAAATCTCTCTGGCAGAGTAAATTCTCTTAAAATGAGTAAAAACACCTCACCTGATTGAATTTCCCTCTATTCTTCAGTATAATAAAAATGTTCAACACCTGAAAAATTGTTCGTTAACCAATATTATCTTTTATTCAATGAACATATCTCCAGAAGATTACCAATTATGGGCCAAAGTGGCCAAACTCTATTATGAGGATGATTTAACCCAGGGCGATATAGCCAATAAACTGGGTTATTCCAGGGTTAAGATCCACCGCATATTGCGCTCCGCAAAAGAGGCTGGTATCGTTCAGATTCACATAAAAACCCTTGAAACGGGTGCTACCGATCTTGAAAATCAGCTCATCCATAAATATGACCTGAGGGATTGTATAGTCGTGGAAGATTATCCAGCCGGTGATGATCTATACCTGGCCCTGGACCGTGCTGCTGGTGGCTGGTTGAAGAACCGGATTAAACCAGGATTGCGTATCGGGCTAGGATTAGGAAGGACCATATCATATCTTCCTCATGTTTTTAGCATTGAAAGAGAGATATCTTGTATTTTTACGGAAATTGCCGGAGCAGTTTCCGATCACAGCTGGGGCATTGAATCCAATAACGTTGCCTCCCGGATGGCAGAAATTTTCGGCGGGAAGGCAGAATTGTTTTACGCCCCCACCCTGGTTTCTTCCCCGGAACTAAAAGAGCAATTAATCAAAGAGCGATCTGTAAAAAGGTCGCTGGAAAGAGCCAGAAACTGTGATATTGTTCTGCAAAGCGTTGGACCTGTTGACGAAACAGCAATCCTGTATCTACAGGGATATTTATCCAGATCAGATCTGGACAAGCTCAAATCTGCTGGCGCTGTAGGGGATGCTCTGGGTTGTTTTTATGACCGGGAGGGTCAAATTCTCCCATCTCCAACAGATAACTTAATGATTGGTTTACATCTCTCGGAATTAGTGGATATTCCCTGGTCTGTGCTAATTGGCGGAGGTCCCGAGAAGATCATCCCTATTGATGCTGCATTAAAAGGCAAGTATTTTAATGTACTGATAACCAACATCAGCACAGCTAAAGATTTGTCCATTAATGGATAAAACATTGTCCGTATAAAATTATTAGTTTTCTCAATATAACTCTCCTGAAGATCTGGGACTGACTATATGATGACAGCTCAATTTATAAGACAGGAAATGTCTGATGTTTAATATCGATCAGTTTGCCGAATTATTCTCATTGCTCAGAGAAAGATTTGATGACCAGGTGCAGGAGCTGAATGCTCTGGATTCAGCTGTAGGTGACGGAGATCATGGTTTTACCATGTCTCGAACCATGCGGGCAGCAGAGATAGCTTCCCGGGGAAATTTCTCTGATTTGGGAGCCGGATTTGATGCAGTAGCTGAAGCAATGGCAGAAAATGCCGGTGGAGCAATTGGCCCTTTATTAGGGGCCATGTTTGCAGAGGGTGGGGTAGCGTTCAAGAATAAAAACGAACTTAACCTGGGTGATTTTTCAAGATTCTTGGCTGGCGGCTTGGGGGCAGTTCAAGAGGTTGGAAAAGCCCGACCGGGTGATAAAACCCTGGTTGATGCTCTGGTCCCAGCTGTGAATATTCTCTCCGATGCAAATCTGAAATCTCTGGAAGATGGTTTGCGAGCTGCTGCCGAAGCAGCCTCTAGTGGTGTAAAAGCTACTCAGGATATGACAGCGGCCAGGGGGCGGGCAAGGTTTGTGGCAGATAGATCTAAGGGACATCAGGATGCTGGAGCAACTTCTCTGGCTTTGATCCTGCAAACATTTCATGATTTTATAACTGGTATCCGGTCAAGCAGCTCTCTTGAAACGGACCAGGATGATTTTACTCCCCCTCCTGGAAAATTCATCAACCATCCGGACAGCATGGTCCAAGAGGACAATCAAGGATTAGCGTTCTTATATCCAAACCTGGTTCAGTTAACTCCTAAAGGAATCTTAGTGAGATCTAATCCCAAAGATACTGGAAAAGTAGCCCTTGTGATTGGTCATGGCGGTGGACATACACCCTCAATGGGAGGTTTCGTAGGTCCTGGATTATTGGATGCGGATGTTTACGGACCGATATTCACCTGCGCATCCGGAGTGGCCATCGCTCGTGCTATCCAGGCGGGTGATCGCGGTGGTGGAGTAGTGCTGTTGATTTCAAATCACAGCGGCGATGTGTTGAACGCCAGGCTAGCTCTTCGCCGGGCTCAGCATGATGGCATCTCTGTAGAACCGGTTATTCTCGGGGATGATATAGCGACAGCCCCACGGAAAAACTATCTGGAACGCCGGGGATTGGGCGGCTTGTTATTTGCACTCAAAATAGGCGGAGCTGCAGCTGAAACTGGAAAAAACATGGAGTATGTAGCTGAGTTGATGAAAAAAACCAATCAGCGCACCGCTACTCTGTCAGCAGCTGTAAAACCTCCCACACATCCCGCAACTGGACAACCCCTTTTCGAAATGCCCCAGGACCAAATCGAAATTGGAACCGGCGTTCATGGTGAGGTCGGTGTTTATCGAGGACCCCATCTCTCAGCTGATGAAATTATCACAATGCTGCTGGATCGATTGGTGGCTGATATTGAGGAATTTAACCCTGATAATCTTCTGGTATTTATCAATGGAGCGGGAGGAACCTCAAAGATGGAGCTGCACATCCTTTACCGTGCTGTTCATCAACAGCTGAATTCCAGAGGATTCAATATTGCTGCCGGTGTGGCAGATTCATTATTCACCACCCTGGAAATGGGCGGTTTCTCGTTATCTCTATGTGCTATCGATCCGGAAATGCTTGGATACTGGCAAATGCCAGCTTCGGGTCCTTCTTTCCAATGGCCTTACGCATGATTATGGGAGTACTTTATGCTTAAAATTCGAATCCCCCGGGTTGGTTTAGCAGGAGTGATGTGCACCCCATTTCGCGGAGATAAAGAAAACAACTACAGCGGTGATATCCAGGCTCTGGAAAAAATGGCTGTAGAACTGAAATTTGAGCTCCACGCATTGAAAGACGGAATTTACGATCTGGATCAAGCCCAGGCAGCTGCCTCTGAGCTGGAAGAATGGGGAGCTGATTTTATTCTGCTGCAAACCAGTTCATTTGCTTCAGGTGATTTCCTATATCCCTTTACCAAGCTGGAAGCCAGGCTGGGTTTGTGGTCCGTACCGGAGGGACCCCCCACACCTGAAGGCGGACTTCCCTTAAACAGCTTCACAGCCAGCAACCTGTATAACAGCATCATTCGCACCACTTTGCCGGATTATCAAAGACCAGTAAAGTGGTTTCTGGGACATCCCGGACAGCCGTTCTTTGATCAGCGTCTGTTTATCACCATCCAGGCGCTACGAGCATTAATCAATCTTCCCGGAAAAAAAGTAGCCTTGATCGGCGGGGCTGCCCCCAGTTTTGATAATTTGATCATTGATTACCAAAAACTGAAGGCCCGGCTGGATATCGATGTGCTTGAAATTGATCTGGAGCAGGTCCTGGAAATTGCCCGGGGGTTTGAGGATCAGCAGCTGAACCCGACCATGGAAGAAATTAAATCTTCAGCTAAATCTTTTGATGAAGGTCAAACCTTAGCTCTTGAGAAAACTGCCCGCGTTCATCGGGCGGTCCAGGTTCTGGCTGAGCAGTATAAATTCGAAGCTGTAGGTATGAGCTGCTGGCCCCAGTTCCAGGAAGATTACAATCTGGCGGTCTGCTCTGTCATGGGCCATTTGAACACAGGCGGCTTAATTGCTGCCTGTGAAGGTGACCTGACCAGTGCTGTCAGCATGCTTGCCTTGAGGTATCTCACCAATGGACAGGTTGTAACCTTGATGGATTTGGTTTCCATCGATAACACAGATGAAAGCGTCCTGTTGTGGCACTGCGGTCCAACCTCTCCTGCCCTGGCGGATGAAAACGGGGTCACCATACAGCCTTTATGGCTATTTAATGGGCCGGATGGCAAGCGCACAGGCTTGCACAATGATCTGGTATTAAGACCTGGAATTGGAACAGTTTTAGGTTTTACAACAGATTTCAATGGCATGCTAATCTTGGAGGGGGAAATTGACAATACCAAACCCAGTTATATGGGAAGCCGGGGCTGGTTAACCAACATACACCTGAACTCTGAAAAAATCACCGCCCCTGACCTGGTGCAAACTCTCATGGTCTCTGGTTACCAGCACCACTATCCCTTTGCCTACGGATATTTGGGGGAAGCCGGTCTGGAACTTTGCGGCTGGTTGGGAATTCATCCTGTCCCCAAGGAGAACTACACTCCCTATATAAGGTGATCAAATGCGAGTATCTTTATCCCAAATCATGAAAGACGCAGAGAGGGGTAGTTACGCTGTTATAGCCCCCGAATTTACTTCTCTATCCATGGCAAAATCTATGATAGAGACCGCAGAAAAGGTCAAAGCCCCCCTGATTCTCAGTTATTCCACCTTGTTTAAACCCATCATGGATGTCCGGCGCTATGACACCTTCATCCGGATTGTCCGGGATGAAATTCAGGCTGCTTCGGTTCCAATTTGCCTGCATCTTGACCATACCGGGTCCCTGGATGATATCCAGGAAGCTGTAGAGGTTGGGTTTTGTTCAGTGATGATCGATGCCAGCACAGAATCCTGGGAGATTAATCTTGAGAAGACAATACGTGCAGTAGAAATTGCCCATCCTCAGGGCGTTTCCGTAGAATCCGAGCTGGGCCAGATCATGATGGGCGAAGGATATTATAAACAGGACAATGTCGAAGGGTTATTTACTGATCCTGAAAAAGCAGTGGAATTCGTAGAGCTAACCGGAATTGATGCTCTTGCAATCTCAATTGGCAATGTTCATGGTGCTTATCAGGGAGAGCCGATAATTGATTTTGCCCGCCTGGATAAGATCAATCAGCTGGTTCCAATACCTCTCGTGCTTCATGGTTCCTCAGGCATCGGGGAAGATAATCTGGTTAAAGCGATTGGATTGGGGATCCGAAAAATCAACCTGTATTCAGAAATCATAAACAGCGTTCATAAAAACCTGTCCGCAGCACTTCAGAACGATTTTGGAGATCCGGTTAAACTTTGCCAGGCTCGGGAGATTGGAATCAAGGATGTTTTATCCAGGTATCTCCAGTTTTCTGGTAGCACAAACTAAATAACTCTCGGGTGCCAGACCGACTTCCGCGGTCTCATCTTTGGCAGATTACTGCATACTGATTATTGCTTATGATCCCCTATGGCTTATCAAAAATGGGCTTATCCGGAGAAATAACAGATTATAAGGACCATATACAACAAAAAATCCGCCTCTAGCGGATTTTTGTAAGTGCCCCCACGGAGATTCGAACTCCGGTCTTGACCTTGAAAGGGTCATGTCCTGGTCCCCTAGACGATGGGGGCAATTTCTACTTTTTGAACAGCAAAAAATTTTACCATTCCCGGTTAATCAGGTCAAGCCTAGCGGAACCCCCGGCAGGGAAGAATCATCATCACCTCTGTGTAAACTATGAGTGAAGGTCGCGATATGTTTGCGATTGATCAGCATGGCTTCGCTTTTTATCTCCATCTCAGGGGTACATTATTGATCTCACTGTTCCTTTAAATATGGGCAGGTATTCCCAGGTTCCTCCAGACATCAAGGCTTTGAAATCGAACCGTCCGGGCCATTCCAGTATACCCTCGTATTCATAGGTGGAATCGGTGACCGCGATATTGAAGGAATTGACATTTTCATATCCAGCCCGGGTAATGCCCTTGGGGCCTATGTCCTGGCGGCGCCTGACACTGGCGCTGTGAATTTGATCTTTGACCAATCGAATTTCAGACAATTTTTGAACCAAAAAATCGGGCTCATGGATGCGACCCAGGCTGGCATCCATAATTGTCATGAACTCGCTGGTTTGGTCTGTTAATAGCCCGCTTAAACCTGCATTACTCACTTTGGCAGTGCCAGCAATTCGATAGCTAGCCGTTAATACATGAACTGGAATGATTCTTTTTGTAAGCGCTCGTTGTGCCATACCTGAACTCCCAATAACCTTCATTACAAAGCAACGAAAATAAATCAACACCTACCCAGCAGGATAAAGTGTTCATTCTCTCCCGGCAGTCTATTATTATGATAACAGAATCCTTGTTTACAGAGGATATTTCTGTTTCATCCACCACTAAAATGTTTGGGGTAAAAACTACTGGCCGTATCTATTGATGGCAACCCGTCTATGTTTCTCTGATTATTCAGAGGCTAATACAGGATTAGTGCCATTTATCAATCCCCATTCTGAAGGCGGCCAATATACCAATAAGGCTTCACCGATTACGTTCTCCATCGGGACCATGCCCCAGTTATGGGAATCGGAGGAATTATTACGGTTATCTCCCAGGACAAACAGGGCGTTCTCCGGAACTACCCAATCCCCTTCGTAATGAGGGTCCTTCATCAAATAAGGCTCAGTCAATAAAAGACCATTTACATATACATTGCCATCTTCAATGCGGATTTGTTCGCCCGGAAGTCCAACGATCCGCTTTATATATTCCTGAGTGATGTTCCGTGGAAAATCGAATACAACCACATCGCCACGTTCCGGCTCGCCAATTCGGTAATTAATTTTACTAACAATGACAAATTCACCATGATGTAAATTGGGTTCCATGCTCGAACCATCAATTTTAATTCGGGCAGAAAGGGCATTGATTAAGAAAAACAATACCACTGATAGCAGTAGCGTTTCCAAAATATCAACCAGCACACCCAGTAAATTTGGTTTTTCCTGGGCTTTTACTTCAAAATTTTCTTGTAAAGAGTCAAATTCGTTCGTCATCTAATTCATCATCCATTGAATGTGTGTCAGATTATATAATCCCTTTCCCTGGAGGGCAAGGGGGGGTGATATATTAATTCACACAAATGCACTCGTTCAGGAGTTCTTGAATTGATATAGAAGGTGATTGGTTTTAACTCGCACGAAGGATGATCTTAATGGGAGTACCAAGAAAGGGAGCTTGCTCACGGATTTGATTTTCGATATATCTTAAATAAGTAAAATGAGACAGTTTAGGATTATTTACATGCAGTAAGAATGTGGGAGGGTCATTCCGTACCTGGGATCCATAATAGATCTTAAAATGTTTTCCGGCTTTCGAAGGGGAGGGGTGTTTGTCCTGGGCGCGCTGAACTATCTTATTAACCTGGGAGGTTGACAGCCTGAACATCCTTTCCTCCTGAACCTGCAGCGCCAGGGGAAGAACCTTGTCAACTCGCTTTCCAGTCAATGCCGAAATAAATAATATTGGAACATAATTCATGAAATTAAGTTCGTAACGGATATAATTGGTGAATTCGGCCATGGTATGGGTATCCTTTTCGATCAGATCCCATTTATTGATAATTACCACTACACTTTTCCACTCATCCAGAATGTATCCAGCAATATGCGTATCCTGGGACTTAATTCCTTCATAAGCATCAACTACCAGCAAAGCCACATCCGATCTTTCAATAGATTTCATGGCTCTCAGCACACTGAATTTTTCAACTCCCGGAGCTATACTCCCTCGTTTTCTGATCCCGGCAGTATCAATGATCGTAATCGGCGTGTCATTATAAATCAACCGGGTATCAATCGCGTCTCTGGTTGTGCCGGGAATATTGCTTACTATCACCCGATCCTCACCTATGATCATATTCAGCAAACTGGATTTTCCTACATTGGGTTTGCCAACAATGGCAATCTTTACTGAAGTATCCTCTTCTTCTTCCCCGCTTTCTGGCAGAAGTTCCACCAACGAATCCAGCATATCCCCTGTTGCGGAACCATGTATGGCAGATATGATATGGATTTCCTTAAAACCAAGCTCATAAAACTGAACTGAATTTTGTTTGGCCTCCTCACTTTCACATTTATTGACCACAAGTAATATTGGCGGATAAAGTAGTCCATCTTTGATCTTTTGAGCTTTTCGCAACGAATCAGTGATCTCCCGGTCTGCTGGTGTAATTCCAGCCTGTCCGTCAACCACGAACAGGATTGCATCAGCTTCCCCGATCGCGATTTCTGCCTGAGACCTGATTTCGTCAATAAACTGGTGAGATCCGATCGACAAGGGTTTCTGTCCCTTTCCAGGACCAACCTGGGTGGGATCTAAACCGCCTGTGTCGATAATGTCAAAGACAGTTCCAGTCCATTCGACCTCTGTGCTAAGCCTGTCTCTGGTCGTCCCAGGAATATCATCAACAATAGCCATTCGGCGTTCTGCCAGACGGTTAAAAAGAGTGCTTTTACCCACATTGGGTCTACCAACAATGGCAACAACTGGTTTTTGCATTATCTTCTATAGGGAGAATAAAATAAAAGCTTGTAGGATTTCCTGCTTATTCAATCACGATTTCAACCGTTGCCGGGGATAGATCCTCCCAGATAACCTCCGAGGGAAGAATTTCAATTGTAGGACTGACAATATGCACACCAATATCAAGGTCTGTCAAATCAACAACTACCCGGATATCACGCAGGGTGAGATTTTCCAGCACTGGAACTGGCCCAGAAATAGAAACACTAACCTGTCTGGGGGAAACTTCTGCAGATAAACCAGGCAGCAGACCGATGATCTCTATATCTCTGATGATAACCATATTGGGTTTCCAGAGCAGTGACATTGACTTGCACTAGAACTGTAGGATCACCAACCACCGTGACCCCGGGTGGCAGGTCAAGTTCAAGGATCATTTCCAGGTAATTATCCACACCTGTTAAATCCAGCGGTTTAGTATTCACATAACCCGGAAGCTGTTCAACCAGCTGTGGATCAGCAGAAAACACCATCACTGTCGGAGGTGCTGGATTAATGCTGGTAAAACGGTATCCTGGTTCAACCGATCCCTGGGTGATGACATTAACGGCCAGGTTGCGGTAACCTCCCTGGAGAGTTATGGTTTGGTTAACCAGGACTGAATTCGGGGCTCAGGGTTACTCCGGTTACACTATCTCCATTAATGTCTCGCGGATCCAGGACCACATCTTTGGCCATAGATCCTGTGGCGTCGGAAATATCCATGGTTCCCATTATAGAGGTCACATCCTGAACCTTGTTCTCAACACCAGTGACAGTTACCGTTGTGACATCCCAGGACAATCCGCTGGTCTGGTAGCCAATTGCTGGTTCTCCCTCAACTCGAATGGAGATGGACAGGGTTTTTGATATCAGGTTGCTGATCCTCAACTCCAGTTTTTCTGGATTTTGGATTTGGATTCTGATTGGTTTTACTTGATCAAGATTCTCAACTTTGACCGGGAAACGGTAAGTACCCGCACTGATATCCTTCATGTTTATAGTTGCCACCAGTGGGATTATGCTCCTCCAGCTGCTGGATAATGCTCTCAGGGCGCCAGGACAGTAATAGAAATTGTGTCAGGCAATTCATCCCACGATGGCTATATCGCTCGGTTGTTGAAGTACTTCCAGGGGAATGGTCAGCTCAGCTTCAACATTGGGGATTAGCAGAGGTCACAGCTGAGATCCAGACTACTATTGCCAGCAATAATGAAAGGATCAATGATGTCAAGTTGTCGCCCAGCCAACGCATGATTCTCATTCAGAAATTCCTTGGAAAAGGGTAAACAACTTTGATAAGAGTGATTTCTGGGATAACTCCATTTGAAAATATCCGTACAATTTACCCCTGAAGTTCATCCAGGGGAACATATTTGTCAATTTTTCCATTATATGCCAGCGACACTATTCCAGTCTCTTCTGAGATTACTACGGCGATAGCATCACTTTCTTCTGCAATGCCCAGGGCTGCTCGATGTCTTAAGCCCATAGATCGTTCCGGGGATTGTTCGAGAACACCGCTGGACGAAAGCGGCAGTACGCAACCCGCCGCGGCAATGGTATCGTTTGATATGATCACTGCTCCATCATGGAGAGGAGTTCTGGGGAAAAATATCTGGATCAGGGTTTCAGGCATGACGGAGGAATTTAAAATAACCCCGGTTTCTATATATGCCTGCAGTGAATCCAATCGCGAAAATACAATGAGTCCACCATATTTCCGTTCCGCAATCCTCCGGGTAGCTCTGACAACGTTTTGAATGATTTTTTCCATCTCAGTTGATAGATGATCCTGGGAAAAAATCGACCCTGTTCTTCCTATACGTTCCAAAACACGCCGAATTTCGGGTGCGAATATAACCGGAATTGCCAATAACATGGTGGGCAATGTGCTGGTAATCAGCCAGGAAAACGCCGGCAGCACACTCAGGCTGGATAACAAACTGATCACTACGATCAGGAACAAGACTCCCCGAAGCAATACAAGTGCCTTGGTATCCCGAAGCATGTAAAGCAGGAAAAATACCACTGCAGCTACCAGCAGGATATCAAGGATGCTGAGCCAATTTGCTCGCTCGAATATAAACAGCAAATAATTCCAAAGATTAATAATCACAATGATCTACCCGACGAAGAATTGTGCTACTGCATAGGACGTAAAACACGGTCCTTTCTGAGCTGTTTGAATAAAAGGACAGTCCCGGGCGGCATAGACTCCATCACCGCATTTTGCCAGGCTTTCACCTGGAGGTCTTTGACCGTCCGCGCCTCATATCCTAAAGAACCCCATAAATCTTCATGCTGGGCTAATGCTGGAGGAAGGAATAACAGAGCAGCCTCACTCTGCAGTTCCTTGGAAGACTCTTCCACATAATTCATCAGAGCTTTCAGGCCGTTCTGAATAGCCAGCCCTTCATTCAGCATGACATCATCTACCCTGGTAATCAAATTCTCAACTTGCCAGCCCAGCAAACCGATGATCTCCTCTTCGGAGAGCAGCAGCATATAGGCTTTTTCGCCAAAGGCTTCCATAATATCGTCTTTGGTCATTTTTCGTTTGGCCCTGCTTTGTAGGCTCATATAGGCAGCAATCTGCTCGGCAGATTCCGGGGTTGCCCGTTTCACATCCAGCTTGCCATATGACTTGCTGGGTATTACCTTAAATTCTGGCTCATCCTGGGTAAAGGCCTGCCAGGCGTCATAAACTTGTTTCCAAGTTTTTTCAAACGAACCATCATTTTCAATCACCACATCCGCTTTGGTGAGCTTGGCTGTAGCGGGAAGCTGGGCGTTAATTCTGTTTTCAGCTTCCCGGCGGGTGAGGTTTCTTTTTTCCATCAGCCGCTCCAACTGAATGTCAGAGGAAGCCATGGTTACCCATACCTGATCACAAAGACTGTGAATATCTGACTCCAGCAGTTTGATGGCTTCCACTACGATAATCTTTTTAGAAGTTTTATTCACCAGCACGTCCAAAGCTTGCCGGACCAGGGGGTGAATAATCGTTTCCAGGCGCATCAACGCGTCTGGATTATTAAACACCAACTCACCCAGTTTGGAACGGTCAATTTCACCATTTGCCCCCAAAACCCACTGACCAAAGGTATCAAGCACCGGTTGATGTCCTGGTGAGGTCTTCATGATTGCCCGGTGGGACAGAACATCCGCATCAATACCATAGGCGCCCAAATGCTCAAGCATTTTTCGCACCACACTCTTTCCGGTGGCAATATTACCAGTCAGCCCTATGGTATATTTTCCTTGCCAGGCACTCATGATCCCTCCTAACCAAGTATTTCCTCGGCTGTCGTCAATCTACATTGTAGTCTGGGCTTGAAATAATGTCAATTAATTTATGAACTTATTATAGATAAACGGGTGATAATTTCAGAACTAGTCAGTCTTTATCTATTAATTCTTCTTTTTTAGTAATACCTATCCCAGGACTAGCCGGAAGTATGATCTGAGCCATATCATACTGAATCCCAATAAATGGATCATTAGCTATCAACAATGGAGCATCAAGGTCAAACCAGTCTCCTAAAGCAGATAAATGAGCCATGGCGGTCACACCAAGGGAGGTTTCAGCCATGCAGCCGAGCATAATCTTTAATCCCAGTTCTTTTCCCCTCTTTAACATTTGCATTGTGAGTGAAAGCCCACCTAGTTTCATGATCTTCAAATTGATTCCTTGAACGCCTGCCCTGGAGAGAGCTTCCAAATCTTCTAGAGTTTTTAAGGACTCATCTGCAACGACAGGGATATCCGTATGTTTCTGAACATACCCGAGTCCTTCAATATCATCTCCGGCCACAGGTTGTTCTATCATGTCAATATGATATGGCGAAAGAGCTCGCACCAATTTCACAGCATCCTCAGGAGACCAGGCTGCATTGGCATCGACAAATAATCGCACATCTGGTCGAGCTTTACGAACCGCAGCAACCCTGCTTATATCATCTTCACTGCCTAGTTTGAGTTTAATAATTGGAAAATCTTGGCTGTCCACCGCCATCTGAGCCATTTCTTCCGGGCTGGCAATCGAGATGGTAAAAGCTGTCACAACGGGTTTCGGCCTTGGCAGGCCTAATAATTTATAAAGGGGAATATCCCGGTCCCTCCCAATCCTATCATGTAGAGCCAAATCAATTGCCGCCCTGGCAGGGGCTGGTCCATCTTGTCCTATCCAATCTGGGATCTTTGTTGGTTCGTCCGGGAAAGGGATATCTTTTTTAGATGCTTTTTCCCAGAATGCCACCATATCTTCATCATTGATATTGTAATAAGGTGGAATGGTGCCCTCCCCCCATCCCTGGTCATTTTCAAGACGGATCCAATAAGCCGTCCTGGTTGTGCTGACACCAGTGGAAAGGTGAAACGGATTATGAAATTTTAATGTTAGGGCTTCCCAGGACAGCCGGGGGTCACTACTCATTATTAATATCTCCCTGATATGAGAACTTTAAGACTGACACCAGATTAATAATATATGGGCTTTTGAAAAATAAAAACCTCCCAGCGATCCCGCCAAGGAGGTTTGATTTTTTGGTAATAAAATCAATTGGACTGACTTGATTTCACCAAGTGGCAGGCAACCCAATGCTTTTCTTCCACTTCTCGATATTCCGGTTCTTCTTCAAAACAAATACTTTCAGCAATCGGACATCTGGTATTGAAGTTACAACCTTCCGGTGGGTTAGAAGGGTTGGGTATATCTCCTTTAAGAATAACCCGGGTCTTTTTTTCCGCCAGATCTGGGTCTGGGACAGGTACCGCTGACATTAAAGCTTGGGTATAAGGGTGGAGTGAATTTAAGAAAATCTCATCCCTGTCGGCAAGTTCAACTATCTTGCCAAGGTACATCACTGCCATCCGGTCGCTGATGTGGCGAACCATACTTAAATCATGAGCAATAAAGAGATAGGTCAACCCGAGTTGCAATTGAAGGTCTTCCAGGAGGTTTACTACCTGTGCCTGTATGGATACGTCAAGTGATGAAATCGGTTCATCACAAACCACAAAATCAGGGTTAAGTGCTAAGGCGCGGGCAATACCAATACGCTGACGTTGGCCACCAGAGAACTCATGAGGATATCGGTTTACGAAATCAGGATTTAAACCCACCATATCGAGCAGCTCTTGAACCCTTTTCCTCTTGTCTTTTCTTGTCTCATCAGTATGGACATCCAGCGGCGCACCAACTATAGATCCCACTGTCATGCGGGGGTTTAGAGACGCATATGGGTCCTGGAAAATCATCTGCATTCTTCGTCGTGTTTGCCGCAGTTCTCTTTCTCCCAGGGAATTCAGATCAACTCCATCAAACAGGATGTCCCCGGCTGTCGGAACGTATAAATGCAGCATTGTCCGGCCGACCGTCGTCTTTCCACACCCGGTTTCGCCTACAAGCCCTAGCGTTTCCTGTTCATAAATATCAAAACTGACACCATCTACCGCTTTTACAACCCGGGTATTATCAAAGAAAAAGCCACCGGAACCCGGGAAATATTTTTTTAGATTTCGGACTTCAATAAGAATTTTGTTGTCTGCGCTCATTTTGTTCCCATCCCTGCGATCTCTTCCCAACGCCAACAGGCAACGGAATGATCCCTTCCGTCGATTTCCACTAAAGGTGGATTCTCATTGATGCATTGCTCTATCTGGTATCCACATCGGGCTGCGAATGGGCATCCATCAGGAAGTGCCACAAGGTCTGGCGGCAGGCCGGGGATCGAGACTAATTCTGTTCCCGGGGAGTCATCCAATCGGGGAAGAGATCCTAGCAATCCAATCGTATATGGGTGGCGAGTTTGTTTGTAGATATTCCGGACTTTTCCGGTCTCAATAATCGAACCAGCGTACATCACGTTGATGTTATGGGCCAGTTCTGCCACCACGCCAAGATCATGGGTAATCCACATGATGGCCATACCAAGCTCATCCTGTAACTTCTTTACCAGGTCTATGATTTGGGCCTGGATAGTGACATCCAGGGCTGTGGTTGGTTCATCCGCAATCAATAATTTTGGCTCACAGGACAAACCCATGGCAATCATCGCTCGCTGCCTCATGCCACCCGAGAACTGGTGTGGATAATCATTCAACCGTTGTTTTGCACCAGGAATTCCTACCAGATCCAGTAAATCGCTCGCCCGATCTTTAGCTTCATTTTTTGTCATGTCTTTGTGGAGCAGAAGTGCCTCAACAATTTGGAAACCTACTGTAAAGACCGGGTTCAAAGAAGTCATTGGGTCCTGAAAGATCATGGCGATTTCCCGACCGCGGACCTTTTGCATCTGATCCTCGGTGAGTTTGAGTAGATCACGGCCATCAAACCAGATTTCTCCATTGGTGATTTTTCCGGGCGGATCTGGGATAAGCTGCATCATAGACAAGGCATGAACGCTTTTTCCACAGCCGCTTTCTCCCACAACTCCCAGGATTTCTCCAATGTTCATTGCGTATGAAACATCGTTAACCGCCTTAACCACTCCATCCTGAGTATAAAAACGGGTTTTAAGATTCTTGATTTCTAATATTGGATTCATATGTTTTATCCCTACGTGCGCAGTTTTGGATCAAGTGCGTCACGCAATCCATCTCCCAGTAAATTAAAGCCCAGTACACTCAACATGATCGCCAGGCCGGGGAACAAGACTGCCCACCAGGATCCGCTGGCTAGATATCGATAGCTGTCACCCAGCATAGCCCCCCACTCTGGTTCTGGTGGTATCGCACCCAGGCCAAGAAAACCAAGTGCGGCCGCGGACAGGATCGCGCTTGCCAGCCCCATTGTGGTTTGAACAATGATTGGAGAAAGGATATTGGGAGTTATATGCCGGAAGATGATCCGGCCATGTGACTCACCTACAGATTGTGCCGCAAGAATATATTCTTTGTGAATGACCGCTAACACAACTGACCGGGTAAGCCGCGCATAAACAGGGATACCAACAACACCAATTGCAATCATCCCTTTCCCCAGACCTGGCCCTAAAAATGCCACAATCGCAATCGCTAGCAGGTAACCCGGGAATGAAAGCACTATGTCCATGAAACGCATCATTACATTCGAGAAGAATCTTCCATCTAATGGGCGAGACAAGAGTACCCCGGATAATAATCCCCACAGCCCACAAATTACTGCCACAGTTGGACTGATAAAAAGCCCGGAGACAAAGCCGATTATTGCTCCCAGGATGCCAAAGGAAACCACACGCAGGAACTTTCCAGCGAACAGATCCTGATAGTATCCGGCAGCTAAACCCAATCCGGCATACAAGATCAGTTGAAAATATTGGTTCGCGATCCAGGCGGAAAGAGACCCCATAAGAAGACCTGCTGTCCCGAACAGCACCAGTCGTTCTACTGTTGTCATAGTTACAGTTTCATAAAAGCCGGACAGCAGACCTATCGTACCTCCAAAGAACAATGATATGCTCACCGCGACAATACCAACCCGCAAGGAATTCCAACCGCCATGAACCACTCTGCGGAAGATATCCCGTCCAAGTTTATCTGTTCCAAAGGGATGGATTGAAGGAATTTCCTCTGTAATGACAAAGTTAGGAGCCTTTAGTTTAAGTGAATAGTCAAGATCTTTTTTTGGTTCATATTTCCAAAAATAATGTGAAAAGGTTGCCGAGGAAACAAAAAGGACCACGATAAACATCCCAAGTCGGGCTGTATTGCTAGAGAGTAATCGTTTCCAGGCATCGCCCCACAAGGAACGATGTTCCCGGACAGCAAAATCAGTAACAGTGATTTCTTCAGGAGTGATCTTAGCCATAAAGCATCCTCATTTATACCGAATGCGCGGATCCAAGAGCGCATATAAAATATCCACAAGAAAATTAACCCCCACAAAAACGACTGCAATTAACAGTGTTCCACCCTGCACAATTGGATAATCACGGCCAAGAATTGCATCGTAAACCCACCGTCCAATACCCGGCCAGGAAAAGATCGTCTCCGTTAATACGGCGCCAGCTAATAATGTGCCAGCCTGCAAACCAATAATAGTCACGACTGGCAGGGCGGCATTCTTGAGGGCATGCCGGTATAGGACCAGCCGAGTTCCTAATCCCTTGGCTCTAGCCGTCCTGATGTAATCTTCCTGCAATACGTCCAGCATACTGGAACGGGTCATGCGGGCGATAATTCCCATCGGAATCGTTGCTAAAGCAACTGCAGGCATGATAATATGGCTTAACGCATCTCTAAATCCTTCCATATTTCCAGTAATTAAGCTATCAATAAGGTACAGGTTAGTTATTGACTCAATCTCAATTCCTATACTCAAACGCGCACCTGCTGGAAGCCATTGTAAAATTACCGCGAAAAGCATGATTTCCATTATCCCCAGCCAGAAAATTGGCATGGAAACACCAATTAATGATCCAACCATGCTGATACTGTCAATAGCTGTATTCCTTTTTGAGGCAGACACGATGCCAACCGGGATTCCTATAATGACTGCAATGATCATGGATAATAGCGAAAGCTCCACCGTAGCGGGAAACCGAAGTTTTAGTGTTTCCATCACCGGGATGCGGCGATGAATAGAATTCCCTAAATCAAAATGGCTGAGACGGTCCATATAGCGAATATATTGGCTGTCGAAAAATCCCTGAATGTCACCATCAATGAGGGCTTCCCGATCCAGGAAAAGAGGCTGATTAAGACCAAATTGCTCCCTGAGCCGTTCGATACTTTCGTCGGTTGCATGTTCCCCCAGCATGGCAATTGCTGGATCTCCGGGTATCAGCCGTTGAAACATAAAAATCACAAAAGTTACGCCGATCAGTGTCGGGATAACAGAAATTACTCGTCGAAATATATAACGAATCAAAGAACTCCTCCTGCTCATTCTCACAGAAAGGAGGGGCGTTAACCGCCCCTCCTCTTTTCCGTCAGAATGACCTAACCTAACTTATCGGGAATTCAAAGAATCCCTGACATTTATTACTCAGTTACATAAGCGGGGTCAATGGTCACTTCACTTAATCCATCCGGGAATCCGGCTTCTGCCAGAAGGGCACGGGATAGATCAGGATCATATTCCCAATCTACGATATCGTAGTTGTGGCCCCAGATCAGCGGAGGCAAGAAGTTCACTGCTGCTTCACCATAAGCGCCGTAGAAGTTTTCAATTAACCCTTCGCGGTTGATGGCGTGAGCAAGTGCTTCACGAACACGGACATCCTGGAACTCTACGATCTTGTAGCTGAAGGCCAGGTAGCCGGTGTTAAGGGCCGGTCTGGTCAGAACATAAAGATCATCGGAAGCTTCAGCTGTCATCAGATCCTCAACAACGGCCTGTTCAAAACCATCGATATCGCCTGCCTGTAAGGCTAAAAAGCGAGCAGAGTCGTCTGCAATTACGCGGAACACAATCTGACCCACACCCGGAGCGCCGCCCCAGTAGTCAGCATTAGCTTCAATGGTAATGTGGTCACCTTCTACCCATTCCACAAACATGAAAGGACCAGTTCCCACTGCGCCTGCCGCGGGAAGACCGTAGTCCTCACCAGCAGCTTCCATGGCGGCCGGGCTGGAAATCGCGAAGATATCCATTGCCAGGTTGGCCAGGAAGGGTGCCAGTGGCTGAGAAAGAACAAATCTAACTGTGTAGTCATCAATTTTTTCAACAGCAGAAATGACGCTATTATCATCAAAGCCGCCCCACATGTACTCATAATACTCATACACCTGGCTTTCAAAGTGAAGAGGATTATCAGTATAGCGTTGTCGGTCAAAGTTGAAAATCACTGCGTCAGCGTTAAAGTCCGTGCCATCATGGAATTTCACACCCTGTCGTAAGACACAAACCCATTCTGTGCTTTCAGCATTGGCCGTGCAGGATTCTGCCAGCGCGGGGATTGGCTTGGTGGAACCGGGTTCGTACTGATAGAGGGGTTCCAAAACCTGTCCGGTAACACGGAAGCTTTCACCGTCGGTTACAACAGCGGGGTCCAGTTGGACTGAATCGCCGCCGCGTCCGAAGACAAATGTGTCAGAACCTTCAACAACAACACCCTCAAAATAGTCAGCTCCAACGGGCTGCGGCACATAACCGCTAACCGAGCTGGAAAAAACCAGGGGTGTGTTGTTGTGTGCAATCCAAATTCGAGCAACGTCTTCATGAAGCAGAGCTTCAACTTCCTGGTACATTGCTTCTCGGGCTGCCTGATCAGGATTGATCGCTGCCTGATAAAGCAAGTAGGCAATATCCGTATTGGCATACCAGCCTTCGCGGGCTTCTGGGCTCTTAACCCAAGCGGAGGCATCATCACCGACTTTGTCAGCACCAGCAAATCCAAAGAAGTAGTTCAGGAAGTTGTCGGGGTCACCATTGTCGCCACCCCAACCGAGCATGTAGAGACCGTCGAGGTTGCCTTCGCGGCGCAAACCCAGGTAAGTGGGCCAGTCGCCAGCAAGCTCAAGCTGAACATCAAATCCAGCGTTGGCCATATCGGCTGCCATACCTTCAGCAATTTCTTTGGGGCTGGGATAATAGAAGCGGGTTACAGGCATGTAGTAAAGAGTCAGAGGAATTTTTTCACCCATAACTTCTTCTGCTACTTCCTCTTCTTCTACTTCTTCAGCCTCTTCTACTTCTTCGACCTCTTCAACCTCTTCTACAGGTTCTGGTTGCTGAGCGCAGGCGCCCAACATCAGGGAACCAAACAGCAGTAATGCAATTAGCAAATAAAATAGTTTCTTTGACACTGTTTCTCCTCCTATTGAGAAATGTTTGTTTATCGGTACACTAAAACCATCCGTATGTATATTTGTCCGAGTATCACCTCCTACACAAGCCGTTATTTATCTCCAAATATTCAGAGGATTGTATTATTACGTGCTGTTATTAATTTCAGAAACCAGTATTAATCCCTCACGATTTTCAAGTACCTCGATAATTCCCCGCTTGGTACCGCCTAAAGGTAGTTGTTTTCTCTGGTTAAACCTTTAGGGTTTTCCCCCTGAGGGTATCTTACATTATTTATATGTATGGGATTTGATTATAAACAACTTTCAAATCCTGTCAACTTCTTGTTGCTTAAGGTTTATTTGTTATTTAGTCCAGTATACCCGAGTTGAGATTTATGCAAGTGCGAAGTTTGCCAATATCATAAAAATCATACTGGAGTAGGGAAAAAACTGCCATTAAACCCTACCAACGAGGGTACCGGGTCTATGCCGGGGTTCCTCGCTGGTTGTTTTTTCTTGTATATAAATTTTTAAACTCTCTTTTATTCAGAGGGTTATTTAGTCTTCAGGAGGTGCCGGGATGAATCCCTTATTCTCCATCATGGATGTTAAATCCCGGGAGCGTTTGATCACTTTGGTAGCACTTTCTAGGAGTTCATCATAGGATTTTTCCAGACGGGCAACTCCCTGTTCCTGGGCTTTCATGCCCACAGCAGCAGCCTCTTTTGCGAAGACTTCCCAATCGTCCATGGTGGGTAATAAGTGATCCTCATCCAATTGGTCACCGATCTGATCCGCCAGGGCTTCAGCAGCCGCAAAACACATCTCATCTGTTATTACTGAGGCCCGGACATCCAGCGTTCCCCTGAAAATTCCCGGGAAACCCAGAGAGTTGTTGATCTGGTTAGGGAAATCAGATCTGCCAGTGGAGACAATTCTCGCACCAGCTTCCTTGGCAACCCAGGGCCAGATTTCCGGGATGGGATTGGCACAGCTGAAAACGATCGCGTTAGAGTTCATGGATTGGACCCACTCCGGTTTGATAACATCCGGTCCCGGTTTTGAAAGAGCGATAACAACATCCACGCCCTCCATGGCTTGCCCTATACCCCCGACCCGTCCTTCACCATTGGTTTCCTGGCAGAGCCGCCATTTATCGACGTAAAGATCTTTCTTGGCTTCAATATCTTCCCGCTGTTTTCCAAGGATCCCCTGGCTGTCAACCATCATGCACTTACCCGGATCAACACCCCATTCAAATATCAAGCGGGAAATAGCTACATTGGATGCCCCGGTGCCTACAAATGTGATTTGAATATCTTCTTTGTTTTTTCCGACAACTTTGAGGGCATTCATCAATCCGGCCAGGGTTACAGTTGCGGTTCCCTGCTGGTCATCATGCCAGACCGGAATTTCAGCCCTGTCCCTCAGTTCATCCAGGATGCGGAAACACTTTGGTTGAGCAATATCCTCCAGGTTAATGCCTCCAAAGGAGGCTTGCAGCAGCAGAACAGTTTCGATAAACACATCAGGGTCTTTGGTATCCAGCATTATCGGAACCGCATCAACACCGCCCAGGTATTTAAAGAGCAGAGCCTTGCCCTCCATAACCGGCAAGCCGGCTTTCGGACCAATATCGCCCAGCCCCGGCACCCTGGTTCCATCACTGACTATTGCGATCGTATTGCCTTTGCTGGTATGTTGATAAACCATTTCCGGGTCCTTTTGAATCTCCCGGCAGGGAGCGGCTACTCCGGGGGTATACCAGATGGCAAAATCCTCGATTCCTCTCACTGTGCATTTGAGATTGGTCTCCATCTTGCCTTTATAAAAAGGATGGAGTTTTAAAGCATCAGCCGCCGGTTTTTTCGCTTTTTCCAATAATTCATCCAGATTTACCTGCTCGTCAGTCATGAATCCTCCAGTTCTATCCTACTTGTAGTGGACAGAATTTTTGAGTAAGTTAAATCAATATTATTATAGATGAATCATTTTTCCATATACCCTTCCTTTAATCCTTACCTCCTATGTCGTTTAGCACAATATTATTATTTAAAGAAGACTCCCGGAGCTTTAAAAGCTCCGGGAGTCTCGTGACAGGACTTCGTCCCCATGAAGACCAAGGTCTTTCTTATTGTTCCAGGAAGGAATCGGCGTAAATAACCTTGTTCAGGAGGACCTGAGCAGTCTTCCAGACCGCAATCTGCTCGGGGTCATTCTCATCAACATCGGCCTTGGTGATTTCGCTCATAGCCTCAGTGGTATCGTGAATTTTCAGGTACAGCTTATTTAGAGGTGTGCTCTCATCCCTCCCTTCTATGACCCGGATAACTTTAATAAGTCCCTCATCCAGCGGATCAGCGATCATCATTTCCAGACCTGCGCCCATCAACATGGCACAGTAAACTTGGTTCAGAATTGGCCGGGTTGGTTCCGGCACAGCATTGGATACATTCGATAGGCCAACCGAAATCCCTGGAGGAGGATCCCCTGCAAATTTGATTGTCCTGACTGCTTCGATCAATTCCGGACAAAACTCCTGGCAACCGGAAACTGTCAAAACAAGGGGGTCAATAATAAGATCAGGCATCTCCATCCCCACTTCCATGGCGCGGGGAATGAGGTATTCCAAGGCGATGTTGACTCGCTCATCTGCTTCTACGGGGATGCCTTCCTTCTTCAATGTCAAGGCGATCAGTTGGGCATCATATTTTTTCGCCAGCAGGGGCAGTTGTTCAAGCCGTTCAGCTTCAGCGGATGTTGAGTTAATGATCGGTCGAGCTTTGGTGATAACTTTCAGGGCCGCTTCAATGCCGTCGACATTGGTGCTGTCGATACAGAGCGGGCACATCAACAACTTCCTGAACTACCTTGGTGATCCAGGGAAAAATTTCTTCCCATTCATGTTTCTGCCTTCCCATATTCAGATCAATTGCCGATGCACCGGCTTCAACCTGCTGAATGGCGGATGTCTTAAAATATTCTGCGTCCCTTTCCGCAAGCGCCTTCTTGACTTTAGGGGAAATAATATGAATGTTCTCTCCAATGATGTACATACAGATGCCTCCTCAAAACATGCTTGGTTTTACTAGGTTTATTATTTACTCTTCCAAATGACTCATTTTTCCCCTCCGATTTTCACTGTAGGAAACAGCGACATGTCGGTATGGGGCAAGAACATGGCTGATGTAAATGCATCAAAAAAACGATTGTCGGCCGAGAGTTCAATATAGGTCATTTTATTAGCTATTTCAATTATCTCATCCCTGTTCTTGCGATCTAATAATGCCAGATAGGCTCCTTTCAGGGATGTGTTCCCAAGGAAATTGAATTTTTCCCAGGGCAAATCGGGGAGCAAACCTATTTGGATTGCTTTTTCAACGTTGATATATTGACCAAAACCTCCTCCGATCAGCAATTGCTCAACTGATTCCAGGGGCACACCAACGCTATCTGCCAAGACTGAAAACCCAGCAAAGATGGCTGCTTTTGCGCGCATTAAGTTATCAATATCAACCTCGGACAGGATAATATCCTGCCCAGCATCACTCTCGTCTGCCCAACAAATTACATATTCACCACCGTGAGAGCCTTTTCGGATGCGGTCTGTTTCCAACGAATAGTCGAATCTGCCGCTTTTATTAATCACACCGGTCATTAACAATTCTGCTAACAGGGAGATCAGGGCGCTTCCGCAGAGACCTTTGGGTTTCTCTCCTCCGATCACACGCCAGGCTGCCTCATAAGTTTTTTCATTAATCCAGACTTCGTCAATTGCTCCGGTAGTTGCCCGCATGCCGTGGATCACACCCGCCCCTTCAAATGCAGGTCCGGCGGAACAAGCACAGGTCACCAGCCATTCCTTCGATCCCAGCACCATTTCACCGTTGGTTCCCACATCCAGGAACAATGTGGTCTTTTCTGTTTCTGACATCCCCGAGGACAATACGCCTGCTGTTATATCTGAACCCACGTAACTGGCAACACCCGGCAGGATGATAGCTTTCCCCTGGGGATAAGTGTCAATCCCCAGATCCCTGGCCGTGAGCGCGGGGATATGATTGGCCACAGTGATATAAGGTGCCAGGCGAATGCTCGCTGGAGGAATTTTCAGTAGCAAATGCATCATTGTGCTGTTCCCAGACAATACAGTTTTATATATTTTTTCAGGGGATGTTTTAGCCCGTTTACTGGCCCTGATTAACAATTCATTAATAGTCTCCAGCGCCAGCTCTCTCAGAGTTTGATCTCCAGATCCTTTTCCAGCAAAGATTATTCTGGATATTACATCCTCGCCCCGGGAAATTTGGGCATTATATTCTGAGGCCTGGCCTCGAGCTTCTCCACTGATCAGGTCCACTATCATAACCTTAATGGTAGTGGTGCCAATATCAACCGCTGCTCCCCATAAAGGTGTGTCATCTGCCATCAAACCCGGTAGTAAATCGATCAATTCAGCCCCTCCCCCAGAATCGGGAAACTGCGGGCTGGAGATCACTGCGGATGCTTTCCATTCACCTTCCCGAAGAACAGAGGGTAATTTTTGTAACACCGACAAAGAAATGGTGATCTTTTTCAGTCCTGTTTTCTGTAATAGCGCAGTTTGCAGACGGTCCCAATCACTGGTCTGATCTTCCATGGAAGGAGGTTTTAAGGTAATGGGAATCCGTTGAAGGGTCTGATCCTTGATAGGATCATAACCATCAGGAACTGCAACTTCTGTTGCTGTGTAACCAGTCGTTAATCGCTGCTGGATTTTTTCCTGGGGGGGGACTACAACTTCCAGGTCACCTACAATAACCGTCTGGCAGGCAAGGGCATATCCTTTTTCTACATCCTCGGCTAACAAACGCATTGTGCTGCGCCGACGGACCTTACCTGAAGTAACCTGAACGGCACATTGACCGCACCTGCCCTGTCCTCCACAGGGTTGGCTGATTTCAAGACCAGCCTTATCTGCGGCATCGGTGAGCATTGTTCCACCTGGAACATCCACCGGTTCAGGAGCAATATCAAATTTAACTGAATAGGATTTAGCCATAAAAATTATCCGCCCTGCCGGATGTGCCACAGCAGGCTCTTCTCTATATGATAACAAAAGGTAGGGACCAGAATGGCTGCCCTACCTTATATTATAAAATAATTCTTTCCCTCCCGCAGATTTCAAACACCAACCTAAATGGCTGCTTTCAGGAAAGCCGGCAGATCAACGGCTTCTTTAGGTCCAACTTTTACTTCCCAATCAGGCATTTCCTCTTCAAGCTCACCTGAAAGGACCGCTGTGTGTCCGGGCAGAACGATGCGTTTCTTCTCAACCTTGTCAGCCGCGTTAAATCTTTTTGCATCCTTGGCAATAATTTCGGCGTCAAATTTGCCGGCCGCCCAAGCAGTGAGCACACTCATTCCTTCTGAGTCTGTTACCAGCAACCAGGCTGGGATACCCATACTTTCAACTTCGTTCGCCACACTGAAATAGGTGATACTGAAGTTTGTAGTCACCAGGAAGGGATCCTCTGGACCCGGGTTGTTTATTTCATAAATCCCCGGTGTTACCTGGATCGGCTCTTGCGGATTCGTGTAAATATTAGCCCGCAAAACCAACAGTGAATAGGCTGTCGCCGGATCGAAATTATCAAGGACAATGAAGCTGGCATATTTTCCTATCGCCTGCATGGCAAGGGTCACTTCCCGCGCAGGATCACCGATGTCGCCCGGGAAATTGATGATCGGGAATCCCAACAGATGATAGTTTTCCTTTAACGCCATTCTGCGAATGGTTGTATTTGCGGTGAGAGTTCCGATCAGGGTTCTCTGACTGGGGGCCAGGACAAAATCCTTCAAGTCTTTGGATTCCAGCTTTTCAACCAGGTCGACCATCCCATCAATATTTCCAGCTTCGATTGCCAGGGGGGGCGTTGAATTCTGCAGCCAGAGCCGCCATGGCTTCCCAATTTTCTGCTGTCGCGGTACCAATTAAGGGCCTTTCATCTTTCAGTTGTGCCAGGCCGCCTTTAATAACCGCCGCCGGACCAATTAAGATCAATGGCAGCGAGCTGACTTCACGGACAGTTTTAACAGCCGCATTAAAATCGCCGCCGCGCGCTTGAACTGTAATACCGCCCATTGAGAGATCCATTCCAACATAATCAACCACATAATCCGAGACTGGCTTGACTTTGGCCTTGATTTCCTCCGCGGATTGATCATCAAAAACACGAATGAATAAACCCGGCTGGCTGACGAATTTCTTGTTGTGGCGGAATAGCACTACTTCATTTCCACCTGTAACCTCATGTCCATTGGATTGGATAGTAACGGGGCGGACTGGCGGGGCAGCTGCCTCAGCTAGCTGGACGGCTGATTCCTCGCTGACATAAGGGCACTTTGCTAATTCAACTTGTTTGGCAGCTAATTTCATGGCAAATGCCAGACAGGTTGGAAAGTCACATTCCTTACAATTGGTTTGGGGAAGCAGTTTGTAAATTTGAATCCCGGTTAGAGCCATACGATTTCTCCGTTGTTCTTATCTGCTTATCAGTGAAATTTATCGAGTTGAGCTCCTTTACGAGACTCAACTCAGATTCGAATTGAAAAGCTAGGAGCTCATTAAATCGTCCAGAGCTTCCTGCACTCGTTTGACGCTTTCTGGATGCCGGAGAACCATCAAATCAGCAGAGGATTCTGCCAACATGATTGCCGTGGTGGTTTCCCAGGCAATTGCCCGGGTTTCCCAATCACCCCAGGCTTCTGGTACATCCATTCCAACTTTAGATTCTTTTGTTTTCCAACATTCTTCTCCGGGTGTCACCATCATCGGGAATTGGGTCATTGAGTCACCCTGCAGGGCTGCGATCCGCAGACGTTCCATCACAGAGTAGCCATACTCAAACCCATAACCCAAAGCTCCGGTCGTTGGATCCATTACGATACTTTCTACTGGAAGCCCCATATCAGTGATCAGGATATTGAGTTGTTTGGCCAGGTTCACATCCATGGCTGTACGGGCTACTATCAGCTGTCCATCTGCCATTGCGGTTGCCACTATGGTCCTGTAATTTTTATCTTCACAGACACCCAACAGGAGGCGTTCTCCTTTAAACTTGGTGGATATTTCTACCAGCAATTCATTATCCGGCTCGGGCTGCCCGGGTCCAAACACAATTAGGGGTAACCCGCTGGCCTTAAGAACTTTATCAACTGCCTCAACGGCTTGCTCTTTAGTAGTGGGGTTGCCGTCAGCGTCGGTAAGGGCAATCTTTAGATAGATTACTTCCGCACCAGCTTTCTCTGCTGCTTTAGCCCACTCTCCGGGATCATTCATGACATCACCCCAGGCTTTCATCAGTAATTCTGACCAATCATCCGGTCTGCGGCTGAAGACCTCAATCGCAATCACCGGTTTATGGGGTGTTTGGCCTTCAAAATGCATGTAAGGCATGGCTGTGGAGCCACCGAGAGTCACTGTGTGAGATCGGGTTCCTCCATCAGCGGCAGTTGCGCCCAGGGTAATTTCCCGAACTACGCCATCCCATTTTTCCTTAACAAGTTTTGTTTTAGTTTCCGCTGGCAGCCAGGGCTCATCCGGTTTAATTGCCACAACGGGTGTTTTACTCACAGCTGGCGTTGCTGCCGCAGGAGCAGATGGTATTGCTGAGGGCTGCAATCCCTCCAAGCCTTCGATACCGCCCAATTCCGCCAGGGCAGCTACCAGAGCTCTCCGTAGCATATCTACGGCTTTATCAGCAGGGATTCCACTCAATGCCGCTGCGGGCGTCGTAGGTGCCGCAGGCTGGGGAATCGGAGGAGCTGCAGGGGCTTCAACTGCGGGTTCTATTTTCGTTTCTTCCGGAGTTGTCTTGGCAATAACTGCTTCTGCCTGGGCTATAACATCATCGCTTTCTTCTGCGCTTTCCGGGATGTCTAGGGCTTTCTCTTCTCGTTCCATGGTGGGCATTTCCAGAACAGGGTGGTTTTTAGACTTGACCCACTCCTGAAGTTCCTCCACCGTGGTTACTGAATCGCTGTCAGCAATCTTGTCGATCAGATCAGGTATGCCTTCCCGTTCAGCAACGGCCTGGAATTCATCTCGCATAGAGTCCTTGATATTTTTACTCATCCAGACTACTCGTTTAAATCCGCCATCAGCCGAGATGAATTTAGGGCTGAGCATATAGTATTTACCCACGCCCATAACACCGGGGGTTTGCACTCCACCACCTGCTATACCGGCCAAGGTGCTGAATTTCATCCCCATGGGAGTCATTCCGGTGTCTTCCCGGCTGACCACAATGACACCTTCTACTTCGGGGATGTACATCAAAATAGCCTCAAAACACCCACAGGCCGTCATCGGGTTTTCCATGATGGAGTACATGGATACTTTTTCAATCACACCATGGGAAGCTGTCTTGGTATAGTCAATAGTGCCCTGCCAGTAACCGATTTCTTCATCGTAAACATCTCCCAGCTTGATAGGCTGGTTCGGGCCCGTTGGATCAATACTGAAGGACGCCTTGCAGTCTAACCAGTTGTAAGCGCCGCACAGACCGAGGCGCTCAGGGCTGACCACACAAACATGGTCCGGCGCAAAACTCTGACAGAGTGTGCAGGAATAAAACTCCTCCACCGATGTGTCAGTCATGTCTGCCAGGCGTTTATTGCGAAAATCATAGGCTTCGCGGGCCTTCTCCAACCAGGCTTCCATATCTTTTTTGCCAGTGTATATTGTTACCTGAACTTTATCGAGCACTGCTCCGAAATTTGAATGTAATCGGGCATGGATAATTTTGCCGAAGTGTTCCAGTGAGAAACCTTTATCCGCGGCCGATTTGGCAATCCGGCACCAGACAATATCTCTCTGTCCAATATGCTGGATTCCCGAGGCGCCGTTGACAAAGTCATGGATCTGGCGCTCCAGAACAGGTTCAAAATCCATCTCCATCTCCCGGCCAGCTACCTGGACAACGACTCCCATGTCCATCGAGGCGCCTTCTTCAAGGTCCTCGAAACTTGAACCAATCACCTCTACCTTGCCGTCAATAATATTTTCCACGTCTGTCATGAAGAGGTATTCAAAGGAACGGGAATTTTTTCCGCCAAACTCAACTCTCATATCAGCTCTGCGGACGACCTCTCCCTCAAAAGCTGAACCGTAAGGGACAGGAACAGGAACATCAGTGATCTTGATTTTTACACCACGGACCTGGATGCATTTTTGAACCAATGCAGTGGCCCGTTCCAGGTCATCAGCCCCATCGATCTCATCAAAGGGCATACTGACCACGTGTTCATAGGTGGTAATGCCGGTGGGCAGAATTTCCGGGATCACAGTATCAGCAATCACAGGGAAGCCAAAATTGATAGCTCCTGCCGCAGCAGCATATTTTAAATCATCTACTTCGCCAAGGGCGAGCACAAATGCAAATACGCGGGCACGATTATAGTCAAGGATATCGCGAGCCTGGCCAGCCTTAAGTCCACCAAAAGTCAGCGCGGAACGGGAAGCAAATCCCAGGGCGTAGATCGCGCTGAGAGTATCTGTACCAAAAGGCACAGTATAGGTGTCGTATCCCAGTTCGACTCCTTCTTCAACCAGCTGGTCAATGATGCTCCTTCCGTTGACATTTCCGCTCAGGAAAGTCAGGATATTGCGCTGCTGGAGTTCGCGGACAATTTTTACCGCGACTTCATTGGATTTTGCCGCACCGATTATGGCCGCAAAACCGGGCATCCTGCCATCAACCAGCTGAATACCCCAGGAGCGGAGCTGAATATCATCGATAGGTCCATTTAATCTTCCAGTCATCCCGAAATCACGATCGCCGTATTCTGTTCCGCCTGCCAATTCAATTCCCGAATACATTTCAGGTTGCTGACCATAAATCGTCCTGATAGCTTCAACGATTTCAGCAGCGATCAGTGTTGCCATACCGCTGTCCAAAGTTTCACCGAGATAGGGCGTCCATTTATCCTCGGAAGGAACGGGGTGCAGCAGGCTGCGGGCTTTCTCAAGGATCGAAGGGAGATCACCCAGCGTTTCAACTTTTTCGCCTGTCATGGCATAGATCAGGGGCAGGTAATAGGCGGTGTTAGGAAATTCAACCACCGTATCCGGACCTTTCTCTGCCAGGGCAGTGTGCAGCATTGTCTCAGCTTCAAATACAAGTGCGTTTGCGCCGCGAGCGGCTCGGGTTGCAATGTACTTTGACATTTATCTTATCTCCTTCATTTAGCGGATCCGTAGATTGACTGCCGTCGTTCCTTGAGAGGAAGTTTTTCTAGCTCGATCATGTCTCTATCACCGCTCTTTCCGAACAGACTGGGATCATACTCAATCAATCCAAGCTCTGCTCGTTTTTTATCGATATGTGCGAGGGTGGCTTTGACCATTTCATCCGGGTCGGCGATATATTCCATCTTGCCACCGAATTTCTCTTCCCATCCCTCGATCATAATATTTGATACATTTATGCTGTCTGCCATTTTGTCAGGCATTCCGCTGACCGGAGAGCTTCCGCCAAATATCACATAAACACCCGAGGCAACACAATAAGTTCCGATTGCCAAGGCTTTTTCACTCATCCATTCCGGCGCAAGGCCAACTGCTGGTACCTGGTCAATATCATCTCCCAGGCCGCCTTCTTCAACCACCTGTGTAAGCACAGTCAGAATGCGGGTATTATCCACACAGCTGCCCATATGCAAAACTGGTGGCATTCCAGTAGTTTCACAGATTTCCCTTAGACCCGGTCCAACCTGGTCCAAACCTGCCTGACCCATCAGCAATCCCTCTTTTGCACTGGCAATCGCTGAACAGCCAGTCTCAACCACCAGAACATCTTGTTTGAGGAGTTCCTTGGTGACCATAGTGTGCAGGTAATCATGTTGAGAGCGGGGATTGTTGCATCCCACGATTGCAGCCACGCCCCGAATTCGTCCGGATATGATGGCGTCATTCAATGGCCGGAAAGATGATCGGTAAGATCCTCCGAGGGTGTAGTTAATGTACTCATGTGAAAATCCCGGAATCAATTCTGATTTGTAATCCGGAATTTGCACCTCGCCCCGATTCTTGTAATTGTCTATTGCTTCCTTTAAAATGTTTTTGGCTATTGTCAAGGCGTGTTTTTCATCAAACTCAATATGGGTTGCCCCTGTGATTTTCACTTTCGGAGAGGTGGTGATGATCTTGGTATGGAAATTCTCAGCCAGGCCAACCAGGGCCTGCATAATGCACTGCACGTCCACCACCATGGCCTCAACGGAGCCGGTCAGAATGGCCAATTCCTGCTGCAGGAAGTTACCAGCCGCAGGCACTCCCTGGCGCATCAAGACTTCATTGGCAGTGCAGCAAATTCCAGATAAACTTACTCCTTCAGCTCCAGCTTCTTTGGCATAGGCAATGATCTCGGGATGTTGCGATGCTGCCACAATCATCTGACTTAAAGTTGGTTCGTGACCGTGAACAACCACATTAACCCAGTCTTTCTTAAGTACACCAAGATTGGCCTCGCCCAGAACAGGAGCAGGTGTACCAAATAGAATGTCGGAAACATCCGTCGCGATCAGGCTTCCGCCCCATCCGTCTGCCAGCGAGGTCTTTATGGCCTGCTGGAGAATGTTATTGGCATCCTGATCATCCCCGATGTGAGTTCTATGCAGAGCTTCCACGACCTCTCGATCGATTCCACGGGGAATAACTTTTTGTTCTTTCCAGATTTCCTGTCTTTTCTTTGGAGCCCGAACTATAGGTGCAACCTGTCCGGTTTGTTGACCAAATTGAGCGATATACAGATCAGCCAGGTCATTGGCAATCTCATTGGGGGATCGGTCTTCAATCGGAATATTGTAATAGCGAGCAACTGTCCTCAACTTAGCGACATCCCGGATGACATAACCTTCAGTTTCTTCATTGGCAACAGCTTTTAGCGTAAATGCCATATCCCGGCCGTGATCTGAGTGGGCTGATGTGCCAACGCTAACCGCCCGTAAGAAGTTGCGGGCCTGAATCGTATCAATGGTGGCACCACAAACACCAACCTGTCCGTCTTTCGTCAGCCGGCAGGGACCCATGCCGCAGTTTTTGCAGCACATTCCTGCAGCGCCAATATTGCAGGGAGCCATTGCATCTGCCCTGGTAAAAGCAGTTTCAATACCCAGCTCTTCTGCTCGCTGGAGCATTTCCTGGGTCGCTGGATCAATACTAAATTCTTCGATGGTTCGCTTTTTCTTAGCCATTTTATTTCTCCTTGTCCACTTCTAAAGTTGCCGGCTTTAACGGACCCATTCCTGGGCAGGGCCAGAGGGGTGATTTCTGAGCTCGAACAGCCTGTTCAAAACTCACAATATTCCCTGTCTGTTCACTGGCTTCGGAATGCCGGAAATATGCGCCCTCTTTATTTTCATTGGCTGGGATAGACTGTTCCACGGAAAAGTTAAAATCACCAGTATAACCAGCTTTTTCAAGAGCCGCAACCAGGTCCTTTTTGGGAGTTTTTTTCCCGTTATACTCTACTTCTAATGCCCGGAACCCACTGCTGGCATAAACTTCACTCACACCCTCAAATTCAAGCAAGATCCGCCTGACTTCAAGAACGTGATGGTCTCCATACATTAATGGAAGTTCAAGAGATAAGTTTGCCATTATTTTCTCCTTTCGCAATAATCACAGTTAAAAAATTAAGAGGAGCATCCAAGTCGCCTCATTACGCCTTGGGAGCTGCTCCTCTGCGAAATCCCGTATACATTAATCCCCTGATATCCGGTTTACCTTTAATATACATCTGATACCGATAAATAATGGTGCATTTGATTACAGCTTGGGCGCTGCTTAAGCAACATATTATATTGTTATTTATCATTATGCGCTGGATAACTTCAGTAGGGCTAAAGTTGGTTAAAACTTTCACAGCAAGTATACCAGTATTCAAGTCATTTTCACCGCCCATCCCGTTGATTCGGTTGACAAAACTCACACATTTTAGGTGACATTCATTAAATATCCGCGCCTCAGGCGAAAAAATCACCTTCATTACTTGGAAAATCTATGATTCTGGTAAGAACAATCTATCTATTGGAATCTAAATAGTACAATTACAATCAACTCGGCACCCCTTATTTGGGGCGCTGTTGAATTAGGAGCAGGCCGATGACAAAAAAATCAAAGACAACCAATTATCTTCCCTTTATACTGGGAGGGATAGGCTTGATTATCATAAGCGCCGTATCCTTGATCTTACAATCAAAGGGAGAGGGTCCCTCAACGGCAATTAATTTGTTCACATTTCCTCCAGTTGAAATCGATCAACCCGCCCCTGAACTTACCCTGTTCGATCTTCAGGGAAACCCGGTTTCCCTTTCCGATTTTCACGGGGAGGTGCTCCTAGTTAATAATTGGGCAACCTGGTGTCCTCCTTGTCGTCAGGAAATGCCGGAATTCCAGGCCTATTTTGACGAACACCGGGACGAAGGCTTTCAAATCGTTGCTATTGAGGCCGGTCAACCCGCACAAGAAGTCCAGAACTTTGTTGATGATTTTGGTCTGAGTTTTATTATCTTGCTTGACCCGGAAAATGAATCCCTGACAACTTTCCAAAACTCATCACTTCCTAATACCTGGATAATTGATAGAAAGGGTCATTTGCGTCTTGCCTGGTTGGGATCGATA
>PVMK01125688.1_pt1 | contig 97947 bp, 84 predicted proteins | sample 1853481 | NCBI WGS metagenome assembly PVMK01 (sample SAMN08533507, study PRJNA380276) | Marine sediment metagenome, whole genome shotgun sequencing project.
ATAATCTTGATGGTGGTCAATTGGCGCGATGGTCATGTTTGCCCTCTCGGCCTCTCTGGTAGCACCCCTGAGGGAACCTTCCAGGGATGGATATCAACAACCAATCTGCCGGCTTTAACCGCTGGATCAGAGGCAGCCAAGGCTTGGGCTTCCTCTAGCGTCTCCGTTTGAAAGAGAAACACGCCTCGTAAATCGCCGTCATCGGTGAACGGCCCAGCGATAAGGAGATCACCTGCTTCAAACATGCGCCTTATATGGACCAGGTGCGCCTCTTGAATCCGCTCAGTATCACTGGTTTCGTCCGGTGACCATTTCGAGCCCCGACGTAAAAGGCCGAGATAGTAGGTGGACATCTCTTTCGGTACCAGGCTATCCTGGTCTTCGTATATGACATTTCGATCTGACATCGTCTTCACGACTCCAATACTTGTTGGGCTAATACCTAATGGCGTCGTCAAACAACACCAAATAATCGTCGCGAGCCAGATTCAAAGCAGAGCCGATCGCCATTCTATCGGGACTTCGCCGGTGAAATCAATCCCTTCAGCACCCAAAAAATTGCTCAGCTCTTTGATCGCAAAGGCGATTTCCCGACCGGTTTCAAGGTTCATTGGGGCATGGGTTTCAGCGTATACATTATTGATGATCAATCGCTTCGATTTTCGATCTATCTTGGGATCAATTCGCCCGATCAGCCTATCTCCGTGTAGGATTGGCATGACGTAGTAACCGTACTGGCGTTTGGCCTTAGGAACATATATCTCAATTCGAAAGTGGAAGCCAAACAGCTCCTCTGTCCGGCTACGGTCGCAGATAAGATTATCAAAGGGGGACAGCAAATTGGCTCTCGGTTGCCATTCCCCGGCCTCAATGTGGTCTATGACAGCGATATCCTGTGCATGAACGTACCAGGTGCCAGGCCAGATAATGCCATCCTCTTCAACCTCAATTCGTTCTACCTTTCCCTCTTGTTGTAGCCTGTGCAATGCTTGATCAAGATCAGGGTAGTTGCCCCTTGTGAAATGACGGTCTATGTGCCTGGTCCTGGCTACGCCCAGGGCTTTCAAGGACTTTTGTGCAGCCCGATAAACCACTTCTGACAGGGGTAAATCCTCTCGCGGCGTCCACTCGGGCAAGCATCTATCTCTAAGGTCCCAGAGCTTAGCGAGACCTTTTCTTCGACTGATAAGGATTTCCCCTTGTTCCCACAGATAATTAAGCATCTGCCTCACGGTTTGCCCGTTGGTCCAGCCACTGGACTGCCAGCTGGAATTGGATTTGTCATGAAACTCCCGCACCGCCATGGGGCCACGATTCTGCAGTTCGTCCAAGATATGGTTTTTTAACTCCTCATTTTCGGCCATCCAGGCCCGCGCCCTCTTCATCCAGGGTCTATCACCGGGAGCCCAATCGCGCATATGCCGCCAGTAAATGGGATAGTCTTCGGTTAGGACGATTGAGGCGGCGTGAGCCCAGTACTCGAAAAGCACCCTCTCCTGGTACAACAACAATTCCAGATCTGCCGGATCAAAGAAGCCCAATCGACTACGCAAGACCAGAAGCTGAGTTTTTTCAACAGCCCGGAGCGGGTCAAATTGGATGCAGCCCAAATCGCGGAACACATCCATGATAGCATCGGCGTTTACATCTGGAATCGGTCCTGACAGACGCTGGCTGGATATTGCCAGGCGACGCACTGTCTTTGGGCTTATTTTCCTCGGCTTACTCACTAAAGAACTCCTGTTCTTCAGAACCCCTGTTCTTCAGAATCTTAGTCCGCTTTAATAAAGTGTATGGACCGATTGATACTTGACGACAGATCCTTGGTAACGGAGGTAACAGGCGAGACGGGTGTCAGGTCAGCCATATCAGACTCAGAGATTCGATAAGAAAGCATACCATAAGTTCAGGGGAGTGAATCTCTTAGGCACTCGCGTCATACCCATTCCAATAGTATCAGAACAAAGTTATTTGTACCTCCTCGCAAACGACTGGCAAAGCGCGAGAATTCCACCATCATTTGCAAGGGGCTAATTACGGAGTAAACAGCCTGACAGGCAGTAGCTGCTCGTGTATACTCGACGTCTACCGTCGCAATGTAGATTTCACAGTTACCAGGACATCCCCAATTTGAAAGAAGTAAATTGTATACGAGATAGATCCGGAAAAAGGAGTTGCACTGTGCGTATTCCGTTGTCAAGGAACATTATTCGATTGTTCCCGGTTATCGCGCTGATAGTTCTAGGTGTTTGGTTACTTGGACGTCCAGGAAAACTGACCCAGGAAAGTATCGCTGCACGAGGGGCTCAGGCGGACTTGTTGGGACTTAAAGGGGCGGAGCGTGATAGTTTCGTTTCCGGTTCAGAAGTTGAGAACGAAAACGAGATTTTGCTTAGCACAGGTGACTATTGGGCGACACGCTATACCTATCCTACGTTCCAGTTTGACCAGCGTTGGTGGTTAGAAGCCGCCGAACAGGATAGCCGCGTTGCTCAGGGAATACCCGCCGGGCAGGTGGTCTACCGCGCCGAAAACAGCGCCTCGGGACTTATCCTGAATCCCAGTCAATGGACATCGTTAGGACCAGAACCGATGGTGGGTCAGAGTTGGGGTAATGTCGCAGGACGGGCGAGCGTCATCATCAGCGATCCCGTTTCGCCAACCATAGCCTATTTGGGGTCTGACGGAGGCGGCGTGTGGAAAACGACCAATTGCTGTGACAGCAACACAACCTGGGAAGTTACGACCGACGATCCGCTCATCGACGCAAGCTCAATTGGCGACCTCTTATTCGATCCCAACGATCACAATACTATCTATGCCGGCACCGGCGACCTGCGCTACGGGTCCTTTACCTTCGGTTCGGCAGGTTTGCTTAAGACCACTGACGCTGGCGCGAACTGGGTGGTTTTGGGAGTCGACGAGTTCGCACCCCCCTATCCGCAGCCCGCCGGTGAATTCACCCAGTACCAGGCCATCGGCAAGGTTCAAGTGGACCCCCGGGACAGCGACAACGTTATCGTGGGAACCAAAACCGGTCTATACTTTTCCTATGACGCCGGAGCCAACTGGACCGGACCTTGCCTGACAAATGCCCATACGGACCAACGGCAGGACATGACCGGGTTGCTGGTTAACGATAATGGTGCAAGCACAGACCTCTATGCAGCGGTTGGCACCAGGGGATTTGCCACTCCGGTGCAAACTGATTTGGACAACACGGGGGCGAACGGTGTTTACAAGACGACGATCCCCGCCTCTGGCTGTCCTGCCAGCTGGACTTTACTTAATACTGGTTGGCCGGCAGGAACTGGCGATGGCAATCCTGCGAACGATCAAATCGGCCGGATCGACCTGGCTATGTCTCCTAGCGATCCCGATTACATCTATGCCCAGGTCGCCAACAACTCCAATTCCAGTGGCACTCTTGGCGTTTGGCGCACGACTGACGGCGGAAATACCTGGACCCAACGTGCGACTCCGAGCGACTTTATTGGTTGCGGCGGTGGTGTGGGCCAAACCTGGTACAACGCCGGAATGGTTGTCGATCCCAATAATCCTAACACAGTAATCTTGAGCATGATCGACGTCTACCGCTCGACGAACAGCGGTGATACTTTTACGAATTTGACCAACGGCTATTGCGGTGGAAACGTTGTCCACGTTGACCAGCACGGCCGCGCTTACGTAGGTGGATCCTCTGATACTCTTCTAGTAAGTGGTGACGGTGGCGCTAATGTCACCCATAACGCCACTGCGACAACACCATCTTGGACACAGCTTAACGACACGTTATCAACTATCGAGTTTTACGGAGGCGACATCACGGCGAATTTCGCCACTTCCCCGAATCCCGGAGTCGCTGGCGGATCCCAGGACAACGGCTCGGCCGCCTTCGTCTATTCAGGAGAGCCAGGACCGGCTGCCTGGATTCACATAAAAGGTGCCGATGGAGTTTTCTCGCGCATCGAACCGGTACTGGAAGAAAGATGGTACCAGGAGAGCCAATGGGGTGGCATGAGTGTAACCATCAGTGGACCTTTTAGCGGACAACGGACGATCAATCCCGGATGGGGCGCCGATCGGATAAGCTTCATATTCCCCTATGAACTCTACAAACATGATTGCTCACCCACCGAAGGCTGCAACCACCTCGTTGGTGGTACACATCGAATTTGGGAGACAATCTTGGGTGGCTGGCCTAGTAATACCTGGTATACGAATAGCCCGGATCTCACCAAGGGTACTTTAGCTGATCGATCGATTATCAATCAGCTGCAGTTCGCGGTCACTGATGAAACGATCGTCATCGTCGGGACCAACGACGGGAACGTCCAGTATGGCTTTGGCTTGGGCCAGGGCGTGGCAGAATCGGCCACCTGGGTAGATGTAACCGGCGGGAATACAGTTCTCCCGAATAGACCTGTCTTGGATGTAGCTACCGACCCCATCGAAGCACTGGTCGGCTATGCTGCTGTCGGTGGCTTCGATCAGAACACACCCAGCACACCTGGGCATGTCTTCCGCGTCACTTGTACGGCTGATTGCGCCAGCTTCGACTGGGAGAATAAATCAGGCAATCTACCGAACATCCCTGTGGATTCCATCGTCGCCAATCCAAATTTCCCGCAGCAAGTATTTGCGGGCACGGATTGGGGTGTCTATTACACCGATAATATCGACGAGACATCACCGACCTGGTATCGATTTGAGAATGGGATGCCGCACACCATGATCTGGGATATGGTCGTTGACCCAGGCTTCACAACTTTGGCTGCCTTTACCCGTTCGCGGGGGGCATATGTCTGGCCTTTACCATCTTCGCCGGTTAATCCAACCGATTACTTCGTAACGCTGCAACCAAATACAAATATGGATGCGGCCCCAGGTAGCACGGTCACGCACGACTTCACTCTTGGTAATGTGGGTCTATTGGATGATGTCTATGATCTCTCATTGGACGTATTCTCCTGGCCTACGACGCTGTTGACCTCATCGCCAATCACGCTAACAGCTGGAATGACGGCGACGGTATCTGTAGAGGTAGAAGTTCCCAATACGCCAGGAATTAGCGATAGCTTCACAGTTATGGCGACGTCTGTTAATTCGCCGACCGTGTCTGCCACGGCAACAGGTGCGACCAATTCAGTCGTGAATCCGGACATAACAGCTACGCCTGACACGACAACCCTGTCAGGCTTACCAGGAGATGTTCTTACTTATACGATTAACGTTGAAAACAGTGGTGATTATACGGACACATTTGCCGTCGATTTCAGCGGTAATTCCTGGTCGACATCGCTCTCATCGTCATCGGTTGGTCCACTAGCAGTCGGAGCGAGCGCTGATGTAGAAGTCTACGTCGTCGTCGGCTCGTCGGGCACTGAAGACCTGGTGACCGTCACCTTTACCTCGGATCTGGACAATGGGGTAACTGCCAGCGTGGATCTCACCAGCACAAGAGAGTCGTACGATCTCTTCCTACCGGTAATAATAAAACCACTGTAAATTGAATCGTGGTCTGGGAACAGGGATCAATTGGTCCCTGTTCCCCGTTTCCCCCACCTCAAATAGAAATTCCCTATACTTACACCTATGGTGATGTTCAACTGACTCCCACTTTCTTCTTCGCGTAACTAAGGAATATAGACTACTCCTCCGGAGATTATCATTCGCCATAAAATTCTGGCGACACAAATGGGGCCAGAGCGTAAGCAACGGCTATGGCGAATGTCTCTGTGCGTAATACTAATCCACTAGTCAGCGCTCCCACAGCTCCCCCTTTCAGTTTTACGTCTTTCTGACCAAGCAACTCATCCATCAGAGGACCCAGTTCCTCACCTGCTAGAATCCGGCTCGAAATTTGGGAGGGCAAAGGCAGGCGAGCACCTCCGCCTAGACCTTCACGGCCATTTTTATCGAGCGCTGCCACCCAGCCCAGCAAGACAAGTCCGTTTGGTTCCAGGTTGACACCCCCTTCTAAGCCAATACCGAGGTCAGCATCTAGAATATTGAGGGCGTTGACGGCCCGGTTGCGTGCCCCGGTTATACACTCATCGTCGCTCATGGGCATAGCGCTGACTCCAGATTCCGCATCGAGTTGCAAGATCTCCGCCTTTGGCCAGGCCCTCTCAACCACCGAGCGCACGGCGCTGACCTTTACAGGATTTGTTGAACCTACTGCGATTTTCTGCGGGGTATATATCTTGGAAGGCTTGTTCACAAGTTGGCAGTCGCTTTGTTTGGGTGAAATATGGCTCAGGAAACAGTTATTTTCGCGAGTCCCTCAAGATCCAGCTCCTCGCTCGAACCCACGAATGTCTCCATGGCCATCTGGGCCAGTTGGAAGAAAGATTGGAGATCGGCGATGCGCTCGAGGACATAGTCAGCCTGTTCTCGTTCCTCCAGAGGTAACTCATCTTCGGCGATTTTGAGTTTCTGAACACTATCGCCTAATACCTGCAATGCCAGCTGAACCTCTCGCATCTCACGACCACTGAGGACATTACGGATAACAGTCCACATATCTGACTCAGCCATATAGTATTTCTTACGCTCCCCCCTTACCCACACTTCTTTGGCCATTCCCCACCTTTCAAGCGACCGCATATTCATGCTCACTGATCCCTTGCTGATGCGCAAACCCTCAGCAAGATCGTCAAGAGATAGCGGCTCGGGACTCAAGAGGACAGTTCCATACAATCTGCCCATCACCTCACTAAAACCGAAGAAACCCGCGAGACGTCCGAGTCCTGCTACCGTGCTATCGTGTACCGCAACCAGGTTTTCGTGCATGATTGACCCCTGCATTCAGAACGTTTTGAATGCTAAGCATATCAGACGAAAAACAGCAAGGCAAGCACACTAATCCGGTTGTCAACATATTGGGCAAAGATAGATGTGCCAGTTAGCTTATTTACAGTGCCGCGGCTGTGCGCTATCGCATTGTTGCCACAATGGACATTCGGGTCCTTAACGACTCACAGCGCCGCCAATGTACCGCATCGCTTTGTTACCACGATGGCCGGTCTTGCCCCCAAGGACTCGCTATGCGGCGACTGTGCGGCGTCGCTTCGTTACCACTATGGATGATCCAACCCCCAACAACTCACAGGTCCGTGCCCCGCCCCAAGCCTCCACTCTTTCCCACCTTGGATTGCCTCGAGAGTAAACCGTCGAGCGCTATCGATAGCATCCAGCAGATCTATCCCTCGCGAGATCATAGTGCAAAGTGCCGCCGAGAATGTATCACCGCTCCCATGTAGATTGGCGGTGTCTACCCAAGGGGTCCGAAATTCAGTGGTTGTCCGCCCATCGTAGAACACGTCAACCGCCTCTTCTCCATCGCGTCCACCGGTGACGACAACCTTCCGGGCGCCCATGGAAAACAAGTCGATCGCCGCTGAGGTCATTGATGGTATGTTCGAGATCTGGATACCAGCCAGTATTCCTGCCTCGTGGACATTTGGCGTTATAACACCGGCAATTGGAAAGAGGTTGTCCACGTAGGCCTGGCTTACCTCCTCCGAAAACATCGGTTGACCAGCATGGTTTACCAGGACGGGATCGATGACAACGTTGGGCACGTCATACTCGACAATCTTTGAGGCGATAACTTTGATGACGCCAGCGCGACCGAGGAAACCACTCTTCACGCTCTGAGCGCCGTAATCTGAGAGGATGGCATCTAGCTGTTCGGCGATAAAACCGCCAGGAAGCGGAAAAACATCTATCACATCGACGCTATTCTGAGCGGTCACGGCTGTAATTACGCTCATGCCATAGGCGCCCAGTACGGTGAATGTCTTCAAATCCGCTTGAATGCCGGCAGCTCCACCGCTGTCAGAACCGCCAATAGTCAAAATCCTGGTGGGCTCGGGATTTCTCATTCACAGTGCGAAAGCCTTGGTCGGATTGAAACAAAATCTAGCTGGCAAGAGGACATTGGTGCAGCCGACCCCTTTTCGATCGAACTGTACATATTGGCCACGATGGCTTCGGCAAACTGGGAGGAGCTAAGCTTTGTCGCGCCTGTCATCTGCCGGTGTAAATCGTAGGTCACTGTTTTGCTCTGAATGGTTTTGGTCATGGCCAAGTTGACCAGATCAGCCGCCTCTTGCCAACCCATATACTCCAGCATCATCACCCCACTCAGAATTAGACTGCCTGGATTCACTTTGTCTTGCCCAGCGTATTTTGGTGCCGTTCCATGGGTAGCCTCAAAAAGAGCTACCCCATCGCCGATGTTGCCCCCGGGCGCTAATCCCAACCCGCCCACTTGTGCCGCGGCAGCGTCGCTTATGTAATCGCCGTTCAAATTTAGAGTGGCAATGACCTCATATTCATCAGTCCTGGTCAGCATCTGCTGAAGCATGTTGTCAGCGATACGATCCTTGATCACAATTTTGCCATCGGGCACCTTCCCATCATGATGCGTCCAAAGTTCGTCCTCCGTGATCGTCAAATCGCCAAATTCGTCGGCCGCCACCTCGTAGCCCCAGGTTTTAAAGGCGCCTTCCGTAAACTTCATGATGTTTCCCTTATGAACCAGGGTCACACTGGAACGCTTTCTGTCAACTGCGTACTGAATTGCCTGTCGCACCAACCGTTTCGACCCAAACTCACTTATGGGCTTGATTCCAATCGCGGCGCTTGTGACGATATCTTTGCCTAATTCGTCGTTCATAAAGTTGATAAGGCGAAGTGCCCCCTCGGAGCCAGCTTCCCACTCGATGCCTGCGTAGACGTCCTCGGTATTTTCCCGAAAGATTACGATATCCATTTTCTCCGGCCTGGCCATTGGGCTGGGGGTTCCTGGAATATAGCGAACCGGCCGTACACAGGCGTAGAGGTCGAGAACCTGGCGTAAAGTTACGTTAAGGCTCCTGAACCCCCCTCCAACGGGCGTCGTCAAAGGTCCCTTAATCCCGACAATAAATTCGCGCATAGCCTCGAAAGTCTCTTCCGGTAGGTAGGTCCCATATAGCTCGTTGGCCTTCTCGCCGGCATAGATCTCCATCCAGGCAATGGCTCTTTGACCGCCGTAGGCTTTTGCCACGGCCGCATCCCATACTATCATAGCCGCTGGAGTGATATCGATCCCGATCCCGTCGCCTTCAATAAAAGCCACAACCGGATTATCTGGTACGTTTAACTTCCCTTCCGTAAAGGTAATTTTCTCGCCAGCAGGTACTTCTATCTTCGAATAAGACATAACTTCGTCGTCTCCTATATAGTTTTGACTGTTCCCGATCTTAGATTCAGTGAGGGTTGCGCCCTTTTAGATCACCGGATTCGCAGTTCGACCTGGCGCCTATTTTGTTTTGTCCAATAAGTGGTCCCACTCTGATGGATATCAGGCAAGAATTATACCCCAACGAATGAATCCTGGGAGACCAGTATTGCCTATTGGAACAGCTTGCCACCATCTAAACGATGCCCGTCTCTCTCCGGTCGGCATCGGTAGCTGGAAGAATCGATGTCGCATAGAATCGAAATCGCAAAGAGTCGGTAGCGGGAAGAACCAGCAAGCCCTGTTGAAGGCAGCGGCAGGACAACCATAGAGTTATCCGATGCGGATGAAGTTCGAGTCAGGTTTGAGAAGTAGCACACTCATGCCAACCGCAGCGGTGATAAATCGTTGACGAACTTCTACCTCTTGCGTAACGCGACAATCCAGGCGACAGCGAAAACGACAAAGAGGCCAAATATGAGCCAAACTCCGGCAGGCCAAGAATAGCCAATAAGATGGCGCAGCAAGCCTATCGCGGCTAATACGGCAAACATGGCCTCAGCCTCAATCACGATGTTTACCTGTTCCCAATCGGTCGCTCGCCAACCTCGATATGAACTCCAAGCCATGGCGATGATCGCCGCACCCAGCACCCTGCTGACCAGTGGATCAATAAAATCAGCCGTCCAGCCAAACAGAGGTAAAAATTCGCCCGGTATGATAAGCATCGGTATACCAAAAAGTGCGGCTATGATGGCGTGGATCAGAAATGTGTACCTGGTCGACTGTGACATCTCCCTACCTCCTTAACTCCACAATAAGCTCTACTATCAGCAAGCTAATCACGAGATACTCTTTTTCCTAGTCTCGATATTGATGTTTATTCCCCTTGACTAGAGCCTGTAATCACTCGTTTGCAACTCCGATTTTTGCCGTATTAAGGCAAAAGTCAAGGATAGGCGACGCCAAACGCACCGACCTCCAGGCATCTATCCATGGTTCTGTAAACAATGAGCTTCAATATCGCCGATCTCTGCTGTTGACCCGATCCTTACTTTCCGCCGCCTGACATAGCGGGCATGATACGAACCTGGTCACCGTTGGCAAGCGCGCGCTCTAACCCGGCTGTTCTACCATTCACGGCTGTCAGAACGGCATCCATCGGGAGTTCAATCTCAAGTACGTCAATCAATTGAGCCAATGTTGCTCCCGCTGGTAGTTCAACCTCGATTACCCTCTGTAGGCCTTCGGGCGAAGGCCTTTGAAGGATGGTATGTAAATGGACCGTAACCCTCATGATATCCTTGGGTTCTCAGTTCCGATTAACTGCCAGAATCCCGACGGCGACTTTTAATCCCAGTCAAAGACGGCATCCAAATCCGAATCAGACACATCAAATACAGCATCGTGGGGTGCAATGGATTCACGAGTCATCCACTCCGGAATACGGTCATCGGCCCTGGTAAAGCCAGCTTTGCGATTGAATAGACGCTCCAGTGAAAGTGTTTCGCGTCCCAAATCCTGCAAGACATCGCCATTGACCTTCCAGCCATAGCGGGCATTGAGCAAGTCGCGAATTGTCCCAGGCGCCGCCCCAAAGCCGAATCCGGCGAAGCTGCATGCGCCCAGTGTATCGTAGCCAGCCATGTTGATTTGGGCTGAACGCGAAAGATCGGCCTGACCTTTCGGATTCAAGTGATCCACCTTGGCTCGGATGGTCAAACCCGCCGTATGGTCTGCTCCTTGGGGCGACGTGGCATAAGTCACACCTGTGCCCTTGATCGCTCGAGGATCGTAAGCTGACATCGCCTGGCCTTTAACAACTGGTACCCTGCTTACACCAAGAACCTTCCCGGTGACGGCCGCGCCATTTCCCAAGACTCTTCCCAGGGGTGTACCTATCCGGATCTCGTCTATCAAGGCTAAGGCTTTGTTGCCATCACCAAAGCTCCAGAGACCAGCATCGGCGGCGATGCCTAAAGCTGCTCCGACTTCGATTGAGTCTAATCCGAGATCATTCACCTCCCAGTTCATTCTGGCAATCGTGTCAAGGGATTCGATTCCGAGATTGGCGCCCATCAGGCCAATAGTCTCATATTCGAGCGGCGATACGATTCTTTTGCCGTCTTCCCCACCAAATATATTGGAGCATTGTATCGTACATCCAGCCATGCATGCGTGCGACGTTCTGCTTTCCCCCGCTCGATTCAATAATATCTCACGCATATATTCACCGCTGAGCTTCTCCGCCCCCTCAAACTCTCCGCTAGAGAAGTTTCGGGTCGGCAAGGCGCCGAAACCGTTGCACATGAGCGTCATGCCGGCGGTGCCATAGTCGTGGTAGACGGTCGTCTGTGGTTGAGCCATCAGTGCCTGGTTAAACTCAGCCTGGGCCCGCTTGAAGGCTTCGTGGTCCACAATATCAGGCTTGCTGCCCCCACTTTTATCGATAATGATTGCCCTGATTCTCTTGGAACCCATGACAGCTCCCAAACCTCCCCGGGCATTAATGCGTGAAGGCACGCGGTCTTTGTCGATATTCTGAATGCCGGCGCTGGCTAGCCCCATGACACCCCCAGGGCCAATTAGAGCAATGGCTACTTTCTTTCCATACCGCTTCAATAGCATTTCAGCTGCGGCATAGACCCCCAATCCGTCAAAATCGTTGGCCGATTCAAAGTGGGCGCTGTCTCCCTCGAGGCGAAGCACCCTCCAGCCCTCATTCTCCGGTTCATCTTCAAGAATCAAGGCTTTGATACCCAGATGCGTCAAGTGTAATCCGGTTCGTCCTCCGGCATTGCTCTCCTTGATGCCCCCAGTCAACGGGCTCTTGCCCCCAACCGAGATTCTATCGCAGCTCGAGAGCATATGGCCGACTATCAAACCTGGAGAAAAAATCAACTTGTTGTTCGGACCCAACGGATTACAGGTCGGGATGACCTCGTCAACCATTATGCGAGCCAGTAAACCTCTTCCCCCCAAGCGCTCCCAACTCTGGAAGAGTTCTTCACGGGATAGAGATTGAGATCGCACGTTTACTCGCCAAACTTCCATCCAATCCTCCAAACAACGTTTATAGTGGCAGCGCTCGATAGGGTTTCGTCAGCGGACCAGCCGAAATTCGACAACAAGATTGGCCAGATCCACAGTACCAACCCTCAATTTAACGACGGAATCCAGTGGGAGCTGCTTTTGCAGATAAAGATTGATCTCCAGAGCCAGGTCAGGGATCAGACAAACACTTCTCGCGCCTCTTATATCGACAATTATTCCCTCTCCCAGCCAATCAGGATTTTGCATTAGGTAGACCAACGTCCAGTGCTTATTCGAGTTTCTTTCGGCTCGGCGGATGCTTCCAATGACAGAATCCGCCGCTCCCATACGCACCATGACCTCATTTGGAGCCAGAAGATCTTTTCCCGTTATATTGGCGCGCAGTTGCTGATGGACCACGAGATCCAGATAGCGTCTCAAGGGGCTCGTGGCCTGGGTATAAATCTCCAGCCCGAGACCGGAGTGTGTGCCCGGTGTGGTAGACCGTCTGCTAGGCGCTTGAGAGTTTCTGAGAGCGAACATCTGGGACAGCCTTTTAGCCTCTACCTGGGCATTCTCAGGCCCATCTTGAGTGGTGAAGGGCATCGGAATTCCATGATTAAGTGCGTACCGGGCTGCTGCCTCTCCTGTCATTAGCATAGCATCCTGAACCAGCTCGCGAGACTTTAGGGGTGGCAGCGAGTGAATCTCAACCTTCATTCCACGAACGCGAATCTTCACCTCCGGTAAGATAATCTCGACGGATCCGTTCTGTCTTCGCCGTTTCTTATATCGAGAGGTAAAGGCCCTCATATCTTGGAATAGCGGTTCGTCCAATCGAGTTTCGGCCTCTTCATAGCTTAATCGCGTGACTTTGATCCAGCTAGGTACTATCTCAAGATCAGATATCTCTCCGTCATCGGCAATCTCCAAGCCAAATGAAAGAGCGGGGGAAATCTCGCTTAAACCCAGTGCAAGGAGCGCCGTCGCACTTCCGGGCAGCATTGTGATGGTTCTATCAGGAAGATAAAGATTCGCTCCACGAGCGCGAGCTTCCAGATCGGCCGGGCTGTCGGGAGGAATCAGGGCCGATACGTCGGCAATATGCACCCAGAGACGCCTACCGTCAACGCTCAGCGCGTCGTCTGGGTCCTTACTCCCTTCATCGTCGATGGCTATGCTGGTCAGATGAGTGAGATCGTGCCTTCCGGTATCGTCTAATGGACCAACTGCTGCTTCGGCTGAAACGGTGGCCAGATCCAATCGTGATGGATATGGATTTACGTCATACTTCCAGAATCCAATATCCAACAAGAAATCGTGTGCTTGCTCTGGGCTTTCAGCGCCTCTTAGCGTCTTCAACACTCGGCTACTATCTCTTTTTCCAAGCGCAAGCTGCTCCACTTCCTCAAGATATGCTTTATCACTTTCGATGAAATTTCCCGCCTCGACACGGTCAATGAATTCTTGCCAGGCCAGTTCTTCGCCACTTCGTTCTTCGCGGCTCAAAAGCTCCTGTTCAACTGCTTCGCGCGATTGAACCTCTATCTTTTGTGGCTCTCCCTTAAAATACAGGCCATCTGCAACCAACTGCCAGGTGGCCCAGGCTGAAGAAGGCGTAAATTCGTCGAATATCAGATCCGCTAGCTCGGGGAGATCTGTTAATTCTCCCTCTAATATCTCCCAGGCAGTCAGCAGTTCGCCTTGCATAGGTCGCAGCTGGGCTAGATCTCTTACTGGTCCAGGATGGAGCAAGACAACATCTTTGAAGCGCACGCTGAGATTTTTTCCGCCCATAACGTCCAGGGCGATCTTCTTACTTCCTAAACGCGTGACTCGTGCCGGTCGATTTTTATACAGGACGAGGCTATCAGATTCGAGGACAGGTATTGTCATTGCTCTTCAACTTTTTGATGTTGTGGGTATTATCCTGCCTTCATCGATCTCGGGGTAGTATAAAAAAATATTCGGGTTGAATATCAGGGAAAAAAGTGCTAATCTGCTCTATATGAATGAAGCATCATTCCGTTTTTACGCTGAGCTAAACGACTTTTTGCCACCCAGCCGTCGCCAGGTTGCCTTCTTCCACCATTTCAGTGGTAGAGTGACCGTCAAACACCTAATCGAGTCGCTCGGTATTCCGCACAGTGAAATCGATCTCATCCTGGTGAATAGTCGCTCGGTCGAATTCGGGCACATAGTCAAGGATAAAGACCAGGTAAGTGTCTATCCTGTTTTCGAGTCAATTGACATCTCGAGAATAGGACGGCTCCGTCCTCAGCCGCTGCGCGATACTCGCTTTGTCCTGGACATACACCTGGGGCAGCTGGCGACTTACCTCAGACTCTTGGGATTCGATTGCCTCTATCGAAACGACTACGAAGACGTGACATTGGCCGAGATATCCAGCACCCAAAGACGCATACTGCTTACCAAGGATCGCGGTTTGCTCAAGAGGAATGTTGTCACTCACGGCTATTGTGTTAGGGAGATAGACCCGAATCTACAACTCTTGGAGGTAATTCGTCGATTTGATCTTCGAAGGGATGTCCAACCTTTTAGCCGGTGCCTACGCTGCAACGGCGAGTTACGGGATGTAGCCAAAGAGGAGATCAATGACCGGCTAAGCCATCGAACACGCCTTTACTATGATGACTTCCGGATTTGTGCAAGCTGCGAGCAAATCTACTGGGAAGGTTCGCACTACCAGCGCATGCAGCGCTTCCTGCAGAGAGTCCTGGAAGAGGAGGAGTAACCGATCCAGTTCGCTCCGACCAAAGCTACCTCTGTTCTCTATCGTCGGCGTTTGGGGGTTCATGGGTGGCAAATGCTCGACCGGTTACCTCGACAGCCAAATCGACCGGAATCAAGAAATACGCGCAATATTGCCTGATAGTAGGCTGAACTCGGCCTTCAAGAAGGGCCTAAATCATCCCTACCCTATCCAGTCAACCCACTGCTCAGGCAGTTGTTTTTGCAACGCTTTCAGATAGACACTTGATTTCCCATAGAATATCAGTAAGGCTTCTTTGTATACATCTAGCTGAGTCTCAGGTGATAGGAGGAAACCGCCGCCTCGATCGATCTTGCGATTGTCTATGTCCTGCTGGCTAATTGAGGCGACCACTGATTCAAGCTCTTTATCTAGATCGTGATACCAGGCCATCAGTTGATCAACGCTCTCTTCAAAACTAGCCTTATTGACTCGATACGAAAAATCGAGCTCGAAGGTACGGAATGATTGAATATAGCTATACTCAACTTCACCAATCTCGCGGCACAATGTTCCCAGCCTTGGACAACCATCCGCGGGTCTGAAAGCTAAATCGCCGTCTTTTAGCGTCTCCATCATCTGGTTTCGCAGTGATTGATAGAGTTTAAATACTGGGTAATACGATTCCAAAATTGAGTTCATGTCAATGTCCGTATTATTTCGGCAGGCGATTCCTTGGACTGGCTTCTGGAAATCCAGGTCGGATGATAAGCGTATCTGCAGGTCGTCGCGGCCGGTCGTTTAGCGGAGATGATGAGCGGCAGCCAATTTCATAACATGCTACGGCAATCTTGGGAGATCTGGCATACCTGCATTCTTAGCCAGGTCAGCCATCATAGCTCTAAGATCAGAATTTTGATCGGCTGACGTGCTTGGAATCTCGTATTTCGATACCAATTCGTTAACCAACGTAGCGGCCCTGGTGAAGGTATCTTGACTGCCCATGTCGCGCCACGACCGGAGCGTACTTCGGTCAATCACTGCAGTTGTGAGGTATTGCTCCTCGCTAAACAGATCCCTTGTTAACTTTTGTTTGAGAAAGTCAGCCTTAAAGTTGAAATCAGCATACCCATCTGTTGAAAGCGACGCAGTGCGAAGCTGCACGCCCTCGAGAAGGCGCTTAATCATGGCGATGGCCTCACCATCAATGACCAGCTTCTCTGCGCTCTGGCAGGCTAGGAAATCCAGCATGCCGGGTCCGGAGATCATATTGATACCCGCCAGCGAACCAAACAGGGCTGTCATGCCGCTTTCAAGACCCGCCTGGGCGTCGACAATCTTGGCATCGCTGGCACCCATGTAGGCCTGAGTTGGTAGGCCTAATGTCTTCCCTACTTGGGCAAAGGATGCATCAAGCATTGCCGTCTCGATCGCACCCATTGGCGTCGTTCCATGACGCATATCAAATATAGCCGGCGCACCTCCCCAAACAATTGGTGCACCCGGCCGCGCTAACTGGTGGATGGTTAGGCCGCTAATACTCTCGGCCGCATGTTGAACCAGCGAACCGAGCAGGGTTACCGGCGCGGCGGCCCCAGCAAGAGGCATCGAAATTAGCTGAGCAGGAAGACCAGCCCGAGCTAAATCGATCAGGTTCTGTGAGCCAAATTCGCTCCAGACCAGTGGAGGCGTCGGACATACATCGAAAACGGCCAGTGGTTTTGTCTGCATAGCAGTTGAGCCACCGGCTACCAAAGACAACATTTCGAACATCTGGTGGGCGCCCGGGGTCGTAAAAGCTCCGGTAACGATCGGTTTGCTCGAATAGCTCAATACCAGGTATAGACGATAGACGTCGCCAATATCTTCTGGCACCTCCTGGCAGATAACGGCCGTTGATTGGGCATCATACTGGGGTAAACCCTCGACTACTTTGACAAGCCGAACCAGATCCGCCGTTCGTGCCGGTCTATGTTCAAGCGTTTCCGGATCGAGAACGTTTACCCCTGACGAACCCGGATTAAAGTGAACAGAATTTCCTCCATAATGTACTGCGGGATTACCTTCACGATCATAGAGCCAAAATTCGGCCGGAACGCTGTCTATCGCCCACTTACCTAGAACCTCAGGAATTTGAACGACATCGCTGTGCGCATCCACAGTTGCACCATTGTCGGCCAGCAAGGTTCTGGCCTGCGCTGACCTCACTTTTACACCCGGTGATACGAGCATTTCGAAGGCTTCGGCCAGGATCCTCTCGATCAATTCAGCTGACAGTAATTCTGTTTTCGGTTGCATAGTTAATTGAATCCTCTTCTCTTTTGCTATCTTCGCACATTTGTCCGTTTGTTTATCAGGCTAAATTGGACTCCAGGCTCGTGATAATCTTCGCTAATTCGCCAGCTAGATTCTCGTCGAGTCCTTCCGGGCGATGTGTTTCCAGGATACGCTGCGCTTCCGCCGTCGCCCATTCCACTGCACCATCCTGTTTCTCCTCCCACACTTTGTAAGTTCTACGATCCATATACTTCGGCACCCACAGATGGCCCATATTTCGTTTCGTGTGTTTCTGGGCCAGATAATTTCCACCAGGTCCGACCGCATCTATGACATCAAGGGCGAACGTCTCATCACTGACCTCAATGCCTTTCATCATCTGCCAGACCATGTCGAAGATCTCGCAATCCATGAGCATCTGGGCATATGACCAGATCCGGCTGCCATGAAGCAAGCCAACACCAAGCAACATGTCAGACATAACGATCGAAGCCATAAATGTCGACATGGCGTTGTCAATGCCCGCTTGCCAGTTAGGCTCTTTGCCGCCGGTGGCAAATGAACCCATCGACAGGGGAACGTTGTAGAAGTCCGCCAGCTTATTGGTGGCAGCTCCAAAGAGGAAATCCTCCGGCCCACCGCCCGTATACCCACCGCTGCGAAGATCCATCGACGTCTGTGCAGCGGCATAATATATGGGAGCGCCTGGATAAGCTAATTGGATCAAGGCGAGTGCGCTGATAACCTCCGCGTTACCGACAACAAGATTTCCCGCCAGGGTAACTGGCGCAGTGGAGCCACTGGAAGTCATCGTCATGAACCCAACCGGCAGGCCGGCTTCGGCGGCGATCAGTGCCGAGTCGATGCTTCCGCCGTCTTGACCAAGGGGAGGCAGAGTACATTGCATGATAGACAATATTGGTCGTTTTCGTAGTGTTTCGCGTCCCCCGGCAATGGCGGATGCCATCTCCACCGCCGCCCGGGCTTCGGCCGCGGAATATATACTTTCAGTCTGCAGGTGTTTGGTCGAATTCTCCCAAATCGCAGCCAGCTCGTGAAGACTGCGGCTCTTCGCCGGACGATCCTGGGCGGAGACAGCAACCCAGTGAAAGGCCACTTCAGGCAGAAAGTCCGCGATGATGGCGATTTCGGCGACGTCCTGTAAACAAGAGCGTCTTCGTTTCCCGGAGTAGAGATCAATCACCTCCACGCCACAACCGTCCGTGCCGACATACACGTGATTGCCGTCTAACTGTAGATCTTGTTCCTCGTCCCTGGCAGCCAGCAAGTAAGTTGGCGGCGCCTTAGAGAGAGCGGTCTCGATCAACTCAGGTGGGGCCTTGATTATCTTACTCTCTCTGTCTACCGTAGCGCCGTGTTCTTCCCAGATATCCAAGGCTCTGGCTGACGGAAACCGGACTCCGGTCTTTTCAATTACAGCCAGCGTGGCTTCATGAATGCGCTTAAGCTCCTCATTCGAAAATATCTCAAGCTTGAGCTTTGGGTCTGAAATTGCTTTTATCTTGTTTGTCATGTTGGTTTCACCTCTCTGGTAGGGTACGAACAATTAACGATGAACAGAGGGATGGACAGTTATCTTGCTGGCCGGAAGGATGCTGTAATCCTGTTAAAGGCTTACATCGTCCAATCAACTAGCTCTACGCCGCTTTACAAATTGTCCTCGACCGGGTTGGCCATGAAATATACCGTTCTCTACAAGAACTTCTCCCCGGCTAATCGTAACCATCGGCCAACCCTTTAGTTTCATACCGTTATACGGCGTCCAATCCACATTCTCATGCAAAATCTTTTCAGATAGTATGACCGGCTGATCGGGGTCGAATACAACGATGTCGGCCTCGAATCCGGTAGCGATTTCTCCTTTGCGTTCTAAACCGGCTATTTGAGCTGGCCGAGTACAACAGAGATCAACCCATTGATTCTCTGTGATATGACCGGCCGCCACTCCGTAGGAGTAAATGGCTGGAAATCTCATCTCAACTGAGGGGACGCCCCCAGGTATTTGGCTGAAATCGGCCAGGCCTGTCGCTTTTTCCGCACGGGTAAAGGGGCAATGGTCGGTTGAGATCATTTGCAAGTCGCCTGAGCCAAGCGCCCGCCAGAGCGCTTCCTGCGATTTTTTGTCCCGGATGGGTGGTGAGCAGACAGGTAAGGCGCCATCAACGCCGGACCTGCCATACACTTCTTCGGTCAAGGTAAGGTACTGAGGGCAGGTTTCACCGGTAACTGGAAAATCATCCCGGCGCGCAGCGGCAAGACGTGAGACGACTTCATCACAGGTAATATGAAAAATATGCAGTCGCGTTCCGGTAAGGGTGGCGATATCAATTGCCCGGCCTGCGGCTTCGCCTTCCATAATTGCAGGCCGGCTTCTCGGATGCCACACGGGCTCTGTGTTCCCGGCGGCGAGATTCCTCGCGATCAAGGCCTTGATGACCGCCCAGTTTTCAGTGTGTATGACCGCCAACCCACTCGAATCACGAATCGCTTCGAAGGCTGCCATAAGTTGGGCGTCTGACAGGCAAAGCCCATAGGCCATGTAGAGCTTAAAACTCGAACAGCCCGCCTCAACTATTGCAGGAAGCTGATCTAGCTTATCGATCTCGGCCGGACCAATCGTCATGTGCAGACCATAGTCGATCGTCACTCGGGGGTTGGCTAAGGCGCGGCGCGCTTGCAAAGCTTCAATCATTGGTTCGTCCGGCATTGGTTCGACGAAGTCGATTATCGTCGTCGTGCCTCCGAAAGCTGCTGCCCTGGTTCCGGTAAAGAAGTCATCGCTCGAGACAAACTTGCCGATGGGCATCTGCATGTGTACGTGTATATCGACAGCCCCGGGGGTTACCAACTTACCACTGGCATCGATCTCCTTCCGGCCGTGTAATTCATTTCCTATGGCTTCGATTCGCTCTCCCGAAATTCCGATATCCGCTACAAAGCTGCGGCTCGCGGTCACTATTGTGCCATTCTTAACAGCAAGATCGTATTCCATAGATGATCCTCTTGGCAGACCACCAGCTCGAGATCTGATCATCCTCAACTGTTTCTGGGCGACATTGTCCTGCTGGACGCCTGGCCATCATTCCTGTCACAGATCGGCTTTGCCGCCTTATATTTCCAGATGCAGGCCAATTCCGACCATCGTGCGCCGATAACATTGCTCCTGGATACGCGTGATCACAGGCCAAATCAAATAAGTCTTTGGAATCGTAGCTTCACCATTTTTTGAAACTATGAGCCAGAGCGCCACATTACAGTCAAATTCAGTTGCACAACGTTAGCAATCATTGTTGAAGATACCTTCTGGTAGACGATTATGGCTGACCGGTTACCCGGTGTTGATCAGATCGCCTGCTTTGAATAATCGCCTGTCTCATCTGTATTACATCGGATACTAACTGCTCTCTGGCTATCGAGCTGAATCGTATATACGGATCCCTTGACACGCGCAAGGACATATCAGAGCGTCCTAACGACGGACCGTGAGCCTAATTATCCATCGTTTATCTGGTCAAGACTAGCTCCAAATGGTCGTGTCTGGTTTGCGGGTGAAGGGCCAGGGAAGTCGTTTCGCGTTCGAAAAAACGCCTTAAGCAATCTTAGCCAAATTACTATCTCTTAAAGGCATCGCCGGAAGCATTCCGGTCCAGGGGAGTTGAACGGTGACATCCGGATCTGCCAGTGACTGATAAAGGCTACGAATAACCAATCGTTAGAGGCTTGTTTGACTATCGAAAGCCGATAGAATCACCGGGAGGAAATTAGACAATGAATTCAATTACCGCGTAGTTATCTATGGCTACTGAGAAGACAAAGCCGAAGAGGGCCTCCTCGATTAAATCCTATTTTCCGATTCTCGAGTGGTTGCCAGGTTACGACAAGTCATGGCTGCGTCCCGATATTATCGCCGCCTTTACTGTGTGGGCCTTGCTCGTCCCGGAGGCGATGGCATATGCCACTTTAGCTGGTTTACCACCTGAAGCTGGGCTCTATGCAGCGCCCTTGGCGCTGATAGGCTACGCTGTCTTTGGTACCTCCCGCCAACTAGTTGTCGGTCCCAGCTCGACTGTGGCTGTGATGTCTGCGCTTGTGGTTGGTATTCTTGCTGTTTCCGGTTCGGAAGAATATATCGCCCTCTCGGCTGCGCTGGCTATCATGGTCGGCGTTCTTTTCGTAATCGCGGGATTGTTTAAGCTCGGATTTCTGGCCGATTTCATGTCCAAACCTGTGTTAAGCGGCCTGGTGGTAGGTATCGCCATCACTATTGTCATGGGCCAGCTAGACAAGATCCTGGGATACGAAGTGCCCAGCTCAAGAGGCTTCTTAGAAGAGCTTTACTTTTTCATTCGCGACTTGAGTATGGTCCATTGGCCAACCCTATTAGTCGGGGCCATTAGTCTCGTCTTGCTGTTCGGAATGGAGGAGCTGACTCCACAAATCCCGGCCGCACTGGTCGTTGTAGCTCTTGGCATAGTGCTCTCCGCGGTCCTCGACCTCAAATCGTTCGGCGTACACATCATTGGCGACATTCCCGCAGGGCTTCCCTCGCTCGGGTTTCCGGGTGTTGGTTTGTCCGATATTATCGCCTTGCTACCTGGAGCCATTGGTATTCTGCTCGTTGCCTTTGCTGAGTCAGTTGCCGCTGCACGAACCTACGCCAAGAAGCACAACTACGAGATAGAGGCAAGTCAGGAGATGATCGGACTGGGAATGGCAAACATCGGTGCCGGATTTAGTCAGGGGTTTGTCGTAGATGGAAGCCTTTCGAGAACTGCAGCGGCCGATCAAGCCGGGCAGAAAAGCCAAATGGCTTCACTAATTAATGCCATCCTGGTGTTAGTTACAGCGGCGATTCTTACGCCGTTGTTCCGAACCTTACCCGAAGCGGTTCTAGGAGCCATCGTCATCCACGCCGTCTGGCATCTTATTTCATTTAAGGAGTTACGACGTCTCTTTTCTGTTCGCAAATTGGACTTCTGGACTGGCCTGGTGGCTTTAATTGGTGTGTTGACCTTGGGAATTCTTGGCGGACTTCTTGTAGCTGTGTTCCTCTCCTTCCTCGCCCTGTTAGCCAGAGCCAGTAATCCTGACTACGCTGTCCTCGGCAGTGTGCCGGGAGAAGGTCGCCAGGTATTTGGTAATGTAGAGGCCCATCCCGAGGCGGAAACTTATCCAGGTCTTATTATTTTTCGCTTCGATCAGCAGCTATTCTTCGCCAACGCACCTAAATTCCGCACCCACGTTCACGAGGCGATTGACGAATCAGAGGATACGACACAGGTTGTCTTGATTGATGCTGAAGATATCCCCGACATCGATTCGACTGCCATTGACATGTTGCTTGATCTCCACGGGGAGTTAGCGTCCGAGGGTATCGAGCTTTGGTTTGCGCGGATTAAGCTCAATGTCGAGAGCATCATGCAACGCGCCGGTCTACCACAAGAAATAGGAGAAGATAACATCTTTCTGTCGGTGCGCGCAGGTGTCGACAGCTACCAGTCCAAAATGAAAAAAGATCCTGAGGACGGGTAGTTGCTAACTATCAGTTGCTAAAGGTAGCCTGTCGCCAGGGAGAACGAATGTCCCCGGCCGAGACATTGATTAATTGAGGTCGGGATATTGAGCCACAACGGATAACCAACGACTTTTCCCCAACCAGCCAGTTGAATCATGAAAAAGGAAAAGCCGCATCAAACACCTATTGACGCGGCCTATTGCTGTCGGGGTGACCGGATTTGAACCGATGACCTCTCCGACCCGAGCGGAGCACGCTACCAATCTGCGCTACACCCCGAGTACGAGTCGATTATAGGCCAAGCCACACTCTTTGCCAATGATACATCGCTCTTGGAATTGGGGATGTCCTAAAAGGGGGCAGAATGATGAAAAACTAGAGACTGAGACCAACCTCAAATTCAACGTCCAACTAATAAGATGAAATAGAACGTCTTCAATCTGGGAAAGTGAACTTTCAAGGCGTCAACTCCCTCATTTACTCCATATTTTAGAAGCCTTTTTAGGTTTTGCCCTGCCGCTACTATCAATCCTTCAATATTCACCTTCTGCAAGCGCCTTAATCGGAACCACCTCAACCGGTGAAATTGCAAGGCCTCTCCAAATAAGGGCTCTACCCACACACCTCTTTTTCGCATGGGTTTGCTGATAATCCTCGGTCTCGTGATATGTCCTAACTCGGTCAACATATTCCTGAAAGAAAGAACGAAATATGTGGCGACCACTCTTGCTTTCGGTGCACTAGTGTTTCACTGGGCAAGAATTGCAGACCTGGGCATCAGCCCGATAAACATGGACCTGCTCGCTCTTGCGGTGAGAATACAGCTTCAATATCCTCCCCTGAGGGCAAATGTAGTGGTTCTTTTCAGCATCATAGCGGAAGTGGTAATGATAATACCTGCTCCTCTTACTCAGGTCTGGAATGGGAACGAAAGCTTTTATGCCAGCCTGCTCTAGACCGGCGATGTTTGGCAGCCTGCCAACAAGGCCGGCGAGTGCGTTTCTTCACCGCCGCCGGGTTGGTGAACACGCTCTTGGATGCGGCTGAACAACATCGCTTGAGTCGCCTGGAGAAGCTGCTGATGAAACAGGACCTGGTCATTATCGATGAGGTCGGCTTTGTGCCCTTCGCCAAGCAGGGAGCAAATATGCTCTTCACTTTTGTCAGCCAGCGCTACCTACAGCGCTCGCTCTTAGTTACTACCAATCTGGCCTTTGCTGATTGGAGCGAAGTCTTCGGCAACGCCCTCAGTGTCAGTCCGTTGCTTGACCGTTTGACCCATAGTTGTCACATCGTCCAGTTCTCCGGCGACAGCTACCGCTTTCGTCAAAGCCTGGAACGGCAACGGGAATTGGCTCAAGCTGGTCGTGAGGCGATTGTTGAATTGACGAAAGATGACCCCGGTCTAGCCACGCAGAATGTGTAGTGGCTCACTTATCAAAGATAAGTTGGCTCACTTTCTGAGGATCACCTTTTTATGGTAACGATACAAGTGGCTCACTTTTTTAGGATCAAATGACTCACTTTTTGGTTGTCAAAATGACAAAACTGGTCCCACGGTTCTTTTTTATACTTATCTTAGCCAGCATTCCACCAACAGATGAGAGGAACATGGAGCGAGTGAGCCGTGACGAAATGATTGTGCCGCTTGGAAGGATTAGTTCACCGATGTTTAGCATCTTCTTTATGACAACTATTGGTGTGAGTTACCCGGAAGTAGATGACTTATGTTCCTCTTAATTTGTAAATATAAGCGCCCACTGTTCTGTTGTCTTTGAGCTTAACAACGGTTAATACTCGCTCATAAGACTCACCCTCGAATTCATCGAGCTTTGCCCAATGGTCAGAAAGCTTTTCCGAGCTAAAGAGAAATCCTTGGATTTCGTCACCATGTTCGTCCAGATCGATCCCCGGATAGCCCATTGTCGCGCCCCACCCTTCCTGTCGCAATGTTCCGGTGACGGTTGCGGCTTCCCAGGTACCTCCGATATCACTAAGCACGTGCTCATTCGGCTGGCCTGGCGACAAGGTTCCGTAAACAAATAATCGTTCAATCATCGATCTTCCTAAGGCAGCTAACGGGTTTATTAGCCAACAGATTAATGTGCGAAATCAACCAAATGCATTTTATACGAATCATAATCGGTTTAAAATTTGGATAATATCTCTCAAAAGAGTGTTTTCAGCACAAATTATGTGTATAAAGTGAAATACTGGAGCTTATCTGTTAAACCTTCACGATAATGGATTATATCAATATTTCAGAACCACCTTTTCAACAGCCTGGGGGCAAATGCGACCTAGCAGTAAGACCGTGCTAATCTTCCTCGTGATACAATTGCGTCTTGAGAAACCGATTTATGTTCGATAGATTGAGGTCTATGTCAATTTTGAGTGTATATCGGTTTAAATGCATCATGTTAAATTTGGACAGAATCTCAGAGTGAGTGATTTGGGTCTATAAATGAAACGCTGGCAACTCTGGCTTGGCTTGGTAATAAGCGTTGCATTCCTTTGGCTAGCGCTTCGAGGTCTACATCTAGAAGAGGTTTGGAATGCCTTGCAGCGCGGCAATTATCTTTGGCTAATTCCCAGTGTCACGGTTTATTTCCTTGCTGTCTGGGCTCGCACTTGGCGTTGGCATTACATGCTTCGCCCGTTGAAGGAGATCTCTCTTAGGAGGCTATTTCCGGTTGTGGTCATTGGGTATATGGGCAATAACGTTTACCCGTTTAGGGCTGGAGAAGTCCTACGTTCTTATGTGCTACGTCGAAGAGAAGCTGTTCCCATGAGTGCAAGCTTGGCCACAGTAGTTGTAGAAAGAGTCTTCGACGGTCTTGTTATGCTCATTTTTGTCTTTGCCGCCCTTCCCCTCGCACCGTTACCAAGCAATAATATCCGCAACGTGGTCATATTGGCCAGCATCGCATTCTTCGGCGCGCTGCTATTCTTTTTCACTCTCGCCGCCATGCCTGAAAGAGCCGTGCGCTTTGCCGAGATTGTCATCAACGCGTTCTTGCCAACAAGGATTCGCCAACCGGCACTCGACATGACCAGACGGTTTCTTGAGGGCCTGGAATCACTTCGCTCATTTCGAAGCGTTATCATGATTTTCGCAACATCACTGGTTATCTGGCTGCTAGAAACTGTGAAGTACTGGTTTATCATGCAGGCATTCCCATTCGAGGTCACTTTCTTCGCCTTGATGCTTATGAATGGAGTGGTCAATTTAGCCACCACACTTCCTTCAGCACCAGGATACATCGGTACGTTTGACGCTCCAGGAATCGCGGTCTTGAATCTCTACGGTGTCGAGCTTGCCCTGGCAACCGCCTATACCTTAGTTCTTCACGCCGCATTGTGGTTGCCGATTACTCTTCTTGGAGTTTATTACATGATCCGCGCAGGGATGGGCTGGTCTGACTTTGAACGGGCAACGAAGCAGATTTCTTCGGGGGAGACTGTTTCATGAGGATCGCTGTTGTCGGAGCTGGAATTGCCGGGCTTTCAGCTGCTTATGATCTTTTGGCATCGGGCAACTCGGTCACACTGTTCGAAAGCAATGGCTACAGCGGTGGTCTTGCCGCTGGGTTTCGGGAGGAGAAATGGCAGTGGCCTTTGGAGCGTTTCTATCACCACTTATTTCGCCAGGATAAGGAGATTATCGGGCTGGTTAATGAACTTGGAATGGGGGATGAGCTCTTTTGGCCTCGTCCAATAACTTCCGTCCTCTATAACGGGCAGGTCGTCCCTTTCGACTCGCCGATTGCCTGGATAACCTACCCTGGATTTAACCTTGTGGACGTGGCCCGGTTTGGAATTGTCAGCGCTTACTTACGTTTTACTAAACCTTGGAAAAAATTGGAAAAACAGTCAGCCGACGTCTGGCTTAGAAGATGGTATGGCAACAAGATTTATGACACGGTCTGGAAGCCACTGTTAATCGGCAAGTTTGGCCCATACTATCAGGATGCCAACATGGCCTGGATGTGGGCCAGACTGCATGTAAGAAGTCCACGACTCGGTTACTTTAAGGGCGGTTTCCAGGCCTTTGTAGATTCCTTAACCACGGCTGTTCAAAGTCGGGGTGGTATACTTATTCTCGATACTCGGGTGAGATCTATCGAGGCGCGCAATGATGGACGTCTAACTCTTTCGGCAGAAGGTTCGCAAGAAGATTTTGATCAATGCCTGGTTACAACATCACCTGCCTTGTTGGGCCGCATGGCAAACCAACTCCCTGGTGAATACCTCAGAATACTGGATGGATTGAAGAGCATGGGCGCGGTCGTCCTGGTTCTTGCTCTTAAAAAACGGTTGATGAAGGAGACCTATTGGCTTAATCTACCAGCGCTTTCCCCCTGATAAGAAAAAGAATGACATGCCCTTCTTGGCCCTGGTCGAGCACACCAACTATATTGACCGCGAGAATTATGGTGGCGATCACATACTCTATTGCGGCGATTATGTCGTCCCTGATCATGAATACCTCGACATGAGCCACCAGCAGCTGGAATCACTCTTTATCCAGCCGTTGGCCAAGATAAACAGTGATTTCAAACGGGAATGGATTAGAAAAAGCTGGCTATTTCGGACACGCTACGCTCAGCCAGTTCCCGAGGTAAACCATTCACAACGTATCCCTGAGCTTCAAACTCCTCTTAGGAACCTATTCTTTGCCAGTATGAGCCAGGTCTATCCGTGGGATCGTGGGACCAATTACGCAGTGGAAATTGGCCGCAGGGCTGCTAGGATGATGAACACAGGGTAATCATTGACCTAGGGTTGCTGACGGATCGCTGCCTTCGGCTATAATCATGTCCCGGAGGACATAACATGAAAATCATCATCGTAGGAACTGGATTTGTTGGGCTAACACACGCGGCAGTTTGCTCAGAGTACGGGCATGAAGTTCACGCCTATGACATCGACGGGGCGAGGATAAGCGATTACCAATCTGGAGAGCACGTCAATATTGAAAAATATGTCAACGAGCCGGGACTAGCTGCGATAATCAGCGAAAACCTCGATCGATATATCTTTTTCTCGACTGATGTCACCTCGGAAGTCGCCGACTCCGACGTGATTTTTATGTGCTTGAACACCCCTCCCAATCTCGATGGATCAACCGATCTTAGCTACTACCTGAACGCTGCCCATTACTTAGGCTCTTTGCTGGCCAAGAGGGACTCTTCTCATCGCGTCTTGTTGGTAAATAAGAGCACGGTGCCGATCGGTTCGGTTCGCATGTTGCAGCAAATTCTTGTCGAGCACGGCGTCGAGAATTTTGGCGTCGCATCTAATCCGGAGTTTCTCCCACAGGGAAATGCGGTGGAGGCTTCACGTAAACCAGATCGGGTGGTCGTGGGTGCCGATACGCCGGAAGATTTCGAAATTATGCGACGGGTATATCCCCAGTTCGTCAACCACGTGCGTATCCGGTATATCGAGACCACACCGGAATCAGCCGAAGCGATAAAGTACATGGCTAATTCGTTGTTGCTGACCTACATATCCTTCTGGAACGGTGTTGGCGCCCGATTGGCGGAGACGTTTTCGAACATCCTGATGGAAGACCTGAAATTAGGCGTCACCTCAGACACACGCATTAGCACCTGGGGATCGTACGTCAGTAATGGAGCTGGTGGTAGCTGTTTCGGCAAAGACATCCAATCGCTTATTTACCAGCTCAACCAGAACGGCCGGTCCACAGATCTTCTGCAGGCGGTTTACAACATTAATGAATATCAGAAAACTTATCTCATCGACCGGGCTGTTCACGAAGCGGGATTCAACTTTAACAACAAATCCATCGCTTTGCTTGGATTAGCCTTCAAGAAGCACACCAACGATATGCGTGACTCATCGGCTCTCAAAGTTGTAGAATCCCTTCTGGCCCGAGGTGTGTCGGCCATTCGCGCCTACGATCCATTGGCGATGGAGGAAGCACGGCGTTGGTATGACCCGGTGCAAAACCATCTTTTCGATCGCATCACTTATCACAATTCACCAAAGGAGGCGATCGAGGGAACGGATGCCTTGTTTATCTCTACAGACTGGGAGGAGTTTCGCGGGTTATCAGGAACCATTGAGCGAACAGTTAAGCCGCCTTATTTGATTATTGATGGGCGGAGGATGATTCCCGATTACGACGCCCTCTTAGCCAAGGGGTTTGAATTTCTGTCCGTTGGTGGGCAGTTGCTTCGTCAAGCATCTGACATCGAAGAGAGCCAAAACGGTCAAAATCTATCAACAGCGAACAAGGAACTGTTCAAGAGCACAATCTAAACGCGAGCTGCTTTGGAAATTGTCATCTTGGCGCGTAAGTTCTAGCCTTTTGGACAAGTCGGGGCGTTGGCGAATCCGGATCTTTGTTCTGCAAACCCTTTCGAAGCGTACTAATAATGGGTCAGGCTCCCGTCTCTGCGAGAACGCTCGACCGCGTACCGGAAAACTATCAGGGATGTAGGGAACAGGACAATCGCAAAACCAAGTAGAACTAACAAATCTTGCCTAAGTTCAGACCACGATGCCCCGGCGAGTAACGACATTCTCATAGCACGTACAGCATAAGTAACTGGAACAAGAGCTGAGAAAACGCGTAGCCAGGATGGCAGAATTGCCACTGGGTAGTAGATACCGCCTACCAGACTGGCGAATGAGCTAAGGAGCGCAGTTATTGCCTCGCCACGCTTGACGACCATGATAATCCCTGCCGCAATTATTCCGATACTGGCAAAAGCGATGATCGAGAGAACGAGACTTACCAGCGCCCCTAGATAATTCGCGCCCTCTAGATCTAAGGTAAAAAGTAGCGTGCTAATCAATAGGTAGATGAAGACCCTGAAGGTCGTAAAAACATAGCTCCAAAGGGCTGAACCGATTACGATAATGGACACTGGCGCCGGGGTCATCACCATGGCCTCCAATGTGCCAGTTGTCTGTGATTGGCGTAAAGCCCTGGCAAAGCCACCCAGACCAAGGGTGAAATATCCATTGAATGCGATGCCGATGATGACAAAAGAAAAGTAATCGACGCCATAATCCTCGAGGTAGGGCGAGGCTGCAGCTCCAAGAAATTCTGAGACAAAAAAGAAGGTAAACGCACTAAAGAAGATGCCGCTGAGATTTAACAGAAACGACATTCTGTAACTCAATTCGGTACGAATGTCTCGCAGCAGAAACGCCCAAAGCAAACGTAGCATGCTTAGTAACTCAACACAATGAACTATTAGACATCAATTGTTGGCGGTCTCATCCATATCGTCGCTATCAAAATCTTCGGCTGTGTGGTGTGCAAATACTTCTTCCAGACTCGGGGGTTGACTTTCAATGGCGTAGACTGTGATATCGTGCTGACGAAGCGTGTCCAGAACAGCCGTAAGGCTGCCATCCTCTTCGCCTGCCTTAAACAGAAGATTTATATGCCCATTAGTGCTCTCTGTTTGAAGCATGGGCAGCATTTTCCGTATTACCTCTTCAACCTCAGCGCTAACCCTGTCCACTCGCACGACGTAGTGCTGAAGCGGTCGGAGTTGGCGGCGCAGCATTGTAGGTTCACCGACAACTTGGATCCGTCCAAGGTGCATGACAGCGACGCGCTCACAAAGCTTTTCAGCCTCCGCGAGATCGTGTGTTATGAGGAATACCGTCGCCTCTTCCTCGTTTTTTAGTTGATTAATCAAATCGTGTAGTCGTGAGGTCGCGCTCGGATCCAGACTGCGACTCGGTTCATCGAGAAATAGTATCTTGGGTCTGTGCAATAGACTTCGCGCGATGGCTAAACGCTGTTTCATACCCGTCGAATAATTACTGAACGGCTTTTCAGCATCGGCGCTCATGTCGACCCTTGAAAGCACATCCCGGATGCGACCATCCGCCTCGCGGGTATTCAAACCGTACATCGCTGCAAAGAACTCTAAGTTCCTTCTGCCAGATAAACGCCAGTAAAAACTTCGTTCGTCAGAAACTACCAGTCCCACGGTTGCCCGAATACTTCCAGAATCGGAAAGGGGATATCCGGCTACCGTTGCGCTACCGCTAGTGGGTGCGATTAACGTACACAGCATCTTTACAAGAGTGGTCTTTCCAGCTCCGTTTGGACCAAGCAAACCAAATAGCTCGCCGCGTTGAACGGTCAAATTTACATCAGTGACAGCCTTGGTGCCCTTTTCCCGCACAATTCTGCGCCACCCGGCGGGCTTGTCGAATCTCTTTGTCAGCTGATTGGTATTAATCGCGATGTCCATTATTACTGGTCGCAAGTCTAGCGAGTACGGAAAGTTCTGGCAATCTTCTACCTGTGGAGCACGGTATCGGATTTCAGACATTGCCTTTTCGTGGTGATCCGTCTGCTCAAGGCTGTCTTTTCCCGGATCTCGTCTTCCGGGAGTCATCGTTTGGATCTCTCATTGTGGGGGTTTCAGTTTTAAGATGTCACGAGATATAATTCGATGCTCACTTTTTTAGCACATGCACAAGACCGGAGACAACAATGCACCTTCCCGTCCGTAAAACGTTCCTTGATAATGGCTTGACTGTCGTATTAAAAGAGATGCACCATGCTCCCGTTACTAGCTTTTGGGTTTGGTATCGGGTTGGTAGCCGCAACGAGAAGCCAGGTGTAACCGGAGCCTCTCATTGGGTGGAACATATGATGTTCAAGGGATCTCCCAATTTCCCCCCGGGATCTCTGGACCGCCTTGTCTCACGCGAAGGAGGGCGATTCAACGCCTTTACCTGGATCGATTTTACCGCCTATTATGAGACGCTTCCTTCGGACAGGATCGATTTAGCTTTGCGCCTGGAGTCAGATAGGATGACGAAGGCTATAATGACTGAAGAGGATGTCGAATCGGAGAGAACGGTAATCATCTCAGAAAGGCATATGTATGAGAACCATCCATCGTTTCTTTTACGCGAGGAATTGGTGGCAGCTGCCTTTCGAGTCCATCCATACCACCATGAAACCATCGGAGACGAGGTCGATCTGGAAACAATGACTCGGGACGATCTCTACGGTCACTACCAGCGTTATTATTCACCGAGCAACGCTACTGTCGTCGTAGTCGGTGATTTCGATACAAAAGATATGATGGCTCGCATAGATGAGCTGTTCGGACCAATAAATGATGGCCAACCTGTTTCCATTTTTAAGCGGCCCGAACCCGCCCAGCGCGGGGAACGACGTATTACTGTGCACGGGCCTGGTGACACATCTTATCTAGCCTATGCTTTCCGTGCCCCTGAAGCGACGCATGAGGATTTCTATCCCCTGGTTTTGTTAAACGCCGCTTATGCCGGTGGGAGCAGTCTGGGTCTTTTCGGCAGCGGAACGACAAACAAGAGTTCTCGGCTTTACCAGGCGTTAGTCGCCACTGACCTGGCGGTTGCCGTATCAGGGATGGTTGCCCCTTCGATCGATCCCTATCTATACAGCATTAGTGCTGTTATTCGACCGGGCAGATCCATAGCAGAGGTTGAGCAAGCGCTAGAGATGGAGCTTGAGCGACTGGCTTCGGAGCCGGTATCTAAGATTGAACTGGACAAAGCCCTGAAACGAGCGCGCGTTCAATTTGTTATGGCTGGCGAAAGTGTAACCGGACAAGGTCAAATGTTGGGCATGGCTGAAATTATCGCAGGTGACTACAGTTGGTACGAGGAAACGCTTGATGCTCTGGATAAAGTAACACTGGATGACATCGAACGTGTGCGCGACAAGTACCTTCGCCGGAGTAATCGCACCGTGGGTGTTTATGAACCTGTTGGGAATGGCAGCGGGGAGTGATTAAACGAGCAACTTACAATAGAGCAGTCGTTAGCGGATTGATTGTCGCCGCGGCGATCTTCATAATGCTAGCCGGCTGTGCTCCAGCCGGAAAACAGGAAGTCGAATCCACCTCCATACCAGTAGAAAAAACTCAGCCAATTACCTCTCAGGAGTCAGCGAACGTGATTGCTGAGACAGAGAAGTCCGAGATGGAATTAGAGAATGATCCTGCCGCGAATGCTGATGTTCTTTTTGTCCGGGCCGTTCAAGCCGACAACGGTTCTTGGACTTTCCATGTTACGATATCTCACCCTGATACTGGTTGGGAGGACTATGCTGATGGTTGGGATGTGATCACCCAGGAAGGGCTGATTCTGAAGCGGAATACCTCGGATCCTTTTACTCGTTTATTGCTCCATCCGCACGAAAACGAGCAGCCATTTACAAGAAGTCAGAACAATATAATAGTGCCTGGAGGGATCACAACTGTGATTGTTCGAGCCCATGACATCGTGGATGGATTCGGAGGTAAGGAGGTCATCGTAAACCTGCTAACTCCTTCCGGTATTGAGTTCGAAGTCGAGTGATAGAAGCGCATTATGCACCAGATAAGCAAGCGCGATTGCCAAGCACAATGCAAGCCATAACGAGAATTAGATAGATGTCCGCAGCAAGTGACCTGATCGACGATCTTAAGACCCTTAATTATATCTCTACCTCTCTGAATCAGGCCGTAGACGTAGCCAGTACTCTAAACAACTCTCTGGCGCAGCTGGTCCAGTTGTTAAACCTTGACACTGGCTGGATCTTCTTGCGTGATCCGGCTTCGGCAGACCCATGGTGGGGTCCGGGGTACCGGCTCGCAGCCCATCATAATCTCCCGCCGGCGATGGATTTGGTCAACCCAGATGCATGGAAAGGCGGCTGTGACTGCCAGGGTTTCTGCAACACGGGCAAATTGAATGAGGCCTACAACGAAATTCGCTGCAGCCGGCTTGCTGGATTAAGCGGCAACCGGGCTGGATTACGAGTCCATGCTTCTGCACCTCTAAGTTCGGGCGGTCAAGTGTTAGGTATCTTAAACGTGGCGGCGCGTGACTGGGAGGCTTTTAGCCCGCGCGCGCTCGTTCTCCTTACCAATGTAGGGGCACAAATGGGAACGGCACTGGAAAGGGCACGCTTATTTGACCTGCTCCAAGAACGGCGATTTCATGAGCAAGCGGCTTTACTCGCATTTTCAAACCAGTTACTAAACCGGCCAGATCTCGACGATTTGGTTGGCTATCTCGTCAAAGAAGCCCGGCGTATGTTGGGAGCTGATGCCTGTGCTTTGCTTTTATCCGATGACGATCATAGTTCCCTGTTATTTCGCGCCTCAAACGGGTGGCAATCAGACCCTGTTGCTGATAAGCGCATGGTGCCGGCAGACGATCGGAGTCTCTCGGGACAGGTCATGCTTTCGCAAAAATCGATGTCGCTAGATCTCGACGCCTTTGATGATGAGATCTCCAAGTGGACGGAGGAGTGGGTGGCGGCCGAGGGCTTTTCCGCTATATCAATCGCCCCACTAATTGTACGAGAGCGATCGATTGGTGTACTGGTCGTACAAACTCGGAAGGCACGGAATTTCACAGAAGACGAAGGGCGACTCCTTCAATTGATGGCCAACCAGGCAGCAATAGCCATTGAAAACGCCCGGTTACGGATAGAAGAATCACATAGATGGCGATTAGAAGAGGAGATGAATGTCGGAAAGCAAATTCAATTAAGTCTATTACCTAAGTCTTGTCCTATCATTGACGGCTGGCTGTTTTGCGACACCTATAAGCCAGCTCGCCAGGTTGGCGGTGATTTATACGATTTTTTTGAGTTGCCTGGAAGGGCAGATCATCTCGGATTAGTCATCGGAGATGTATCCGATAAGGGAGTACCGGCCGCGCTATTCATGGGGGTTAGCCGTACACTCATTCGAAGCGCGGCACTTAGTGGTCTTGGACCAGCGGCTGCATTGGAAGAGGCGAACAGACTAATCCTTGCAGAGACGCAGTCAGGTCTCTTTTTGAGCGCCTTTTACGGTATTCTAGATACCCAAAACGGTCGGTTAACCTACACAAACGCCGGGCACAATCCCCCGTTGTGGTATCGCGCCGAAGATGGCCAGCTTGTGGATCTCACAACAAAGGGCATCATTCTGTGTGTTCTTGATGAAGTTTCGCTAGAAGAAAAAAGCGTAGATATATCCGCGAATGACGTACTTGTCTTCTATACAGATGGTATTACAGAAGCGATAAACGCTGCTTACGAGGAGTTTGGTGAAGAAAGGTTGCGAGCTACTATTGCAGACCACGCTCATGGAACGGCGACAGACGTCATGAAGGCTATCGTGAAAGCTGTTGAGGATTTCATGGGTGATCAAGAACAAGCAGATGACTTGACTCTTTTCGTTATCAAACGACTCTAGATTATTTATTTCTAGTTATGCCTACAGATGGTAGTTTTGGCTGCCATTGGCTTGAGAGAATCCGAATGGTATCATTTTGTCAGTCATCTATAAGTATACAGATCCGTGCTGCCATCGCTTGTTCCGATGGTTTAAATTTGACTGCCCGTCTTTCTTGAGCTTATGAACTCAACCTATCCCGACAATAGGGATCTTTGGAGTATATATGTCTTTAAATAGTTTTCCTGGTCCTGAAACAATTCATCGATTTGAATTAGATAAGGGCATTACGCTCCTTGTCTATGAGAACATGGATGCCGAGTCGGTTGTCGTTGACGGACTGGTTCGCGCCGGAGCCCTGGCTGAGGACCGGGAGATGGCGGGATTGGCAGACTTCACCGCTGAGATGTTGATGCGAGGCACTGAAAAACGATCGTTTGATGAGATATTCGAAGAGATTGAGGCTGTCGGTGCGAGTGTCGACTTTGGTGCGGGCCGGCATGTCTCAGATTTTTCTGCATCCAGTCTGGCCGAGGATCTTGATCTTATCTTGGATATCCTATCCGATTCCCTTCTCCACCCGACTTTTCCGGAAGACCAGATTGAGCGAGTCCGTGGTGAGGTAATCGCTGGATTACAGATGAGAGCTAATGACACACGCCAGATGGCAGCGCTCAAGTTCCGCGAGTTACTATATCAAGACCATCCCTATGGCCGGAGCGTCAACGGCTATCTGGATTCAGTTGACCGCATCGATAAAGAATCTATGGCCAGGTATCATGATCACTATTTTGGACCGAAGGGCATGATCATCACGCTGGTTGGAGCTATTGAGGCAGGGAGTGCATTAGAGAAGGTTTCTTCTGCCTTTGGTAGTTGGGAAACAGAGCAGCAATTCTTGCCAGAGGTGCCTCTGGCCAGTAGGCCTGATTCGAAACAGCGAATGCATTTCGATATGCCGGAAAAAACACAGTCAGATATTATGTTGGGGGTGCCTGGTCCACTAAGATCCGCACCTGATTATCTCGAGGCAAGTATGGCTAACACCATATTGGGTGTTTTTGGTATGTATGGAAGGTTAGGAAAAAACGTTCGCGAATCTCAGGGGCTGGCTTATTACTCCTACAGCCGGCTTTACGGTGGACTCGGCCCTTCACCGTGGCTCGTTAGCGCGGGCGTCTCTCCCGATAAGGTAGAGATAGCCCTCGAGAGCATTGTTTATGAAATTGATCGGATCTTAGAGGAACCGATACCGGCTGAAGAATTGAATGACAGTCAGGCATTCCGCTCAGGTGCGCTTCCGGTCAGCTTGGAGACGAATCAGGGTGTTGCTAATGTGCTCACAGATATGGAGCTCTTCGATCTGGGTCTCGACTACTTACAAACGCTGTCAGAAAAGCTTTTTGCCATGACACCGGAAAGTGTCCAAAGCGCGGCAAGGAATTACCTGAACACCAAACAGATAACCATTACTGTTGCCGGTCCTGAAGAGGATAGTTCGAATAACTAGGAAGCCGTCAATGCTCACCAAGGCTATACTTAATTGAAGATGATCAGCTCGGGCATAGATATGATAGAGATCGCCCGGATAAAGAGGGCGAGAGATCGTCACGGAGATCGTTTCTATCGGCGGTTCTACACGGAGCAAGAGATCGCTTTTTGTCAGGGCCGACCAGCAAGTCTTGCCGGCCGTTTTGCCATTAAGGAGGCAGTCGCCAAGGCACTTGGTACCGGCATTGGCAACTTTAATTGGACAGACATTGAGATCGTATGTGACGGAGTGGGAAAACCAGAACTGGTTCTTCATAATAAGGCATGGGATTCGGCACGGGATCAGGGTTTAACGCAATGGTCAATTAGCTTGTCGCATACTGAGACCTATGCCATTGGACTTGCCTTCGCGATAGGCGATTAGGTTTATCATGGCTCAGTGGCAAAGTGACGACGGTTCCAAGATAAATTATGAGGTGCATGGTAGCCATCCGGGCAGGGAAACAATACTTCTGCTACATGGATTACTGGGATCGATTAGTAGCCAGTGGAGAGAGTTCGTTGAACCTCTTACGGCTCAATATCAAGTTGTTACGGCCGATCTAAGGGGGCATGGACGATCAGAGAACGTCGACACTACCTTGAATCCCGACCAGGTCAGGCGCGATATGCGGGGGCTCCTAGATTATCTAGAAATCGAAAGGTTGCATATCGCCGGATACGATTTTGGTGGCTATTTAGGTTTGATGTTACACCTGCACCAATCCGAACGTGTCAGCTCTCTTCTTATGCACTCGACAAAATTCTATTGGCCTGAGCACGCCGCGGTCAGAATGCGAAAAAACCTGGATCCAGACTTGATGAGCACAAAGGTACCTGTATTTGCCAACCAATTGATCGTAGAGCATGGAGCCAGCCGCTGGCGATCATTAGTGCGCCAGTCGGCCGACCTAATAACTTACATCTCCAGGAGCGGTCTTACCGAAAACATGGCGAAGTTGGCCAAATGTCCGATTCTTGTATCGGTAGGCGATCGGGACGAACTTATCCCGATAATGGAAGCCCAGCGATTGAGCTGTCTCTTTTCCAAGGGCGCACTACTTGTATTACCCGGGGTCAGTCACTCGTTCCACTCAGCATCGACCACGAGTTTGTTTCCGTTGATGCAGACATTTCTGGCGTCACCTGGAATGTCCTGGGCGGCTCGTACGTGATAAAGAACGACTAATATATACCCGATAATTCCTGCTAATGAACAGATCATGCTTGAAATGAAAATATTCGACATCCCTGCCCAAGCTCCATCTAGCAACTAATTAGGACGATGACTCGGAGAATTCTAGCTATTCTAGCCCATCCTGACGACGAGTCTTACGGACTCGGTGGCACCTTGGCTCGATACGCTGCTGAAGGCGTCGACGTCCATGTCGCTATCGCTACAGATGGCGCGGCTGGTTCGATAGATGAGAAGTGGCAAGGTGACCGGACAAGACTCGTCGAAGCGCGTGAAATCGAGTTGGACGCAGCTTCAGAGATTCTTGGCGTGACGGTTCACCGCCTTGGTTACCGCGATTCCGGTTACGTAGGTGACAAAGCCAACGAGAACCCTGCAGCATTCATACGGGCTGACCTTAACGAGACGGTTGCCCGTGTACGGCGGCTAATCGAGGAGATAGAGCCTGAGGTGCTGATCACCCACGACGAAACCGGCGGATATTATCACCCGGATCATATCCGCTGTTACGAGGCTACGACCACCGCGTTTAATGCCATACGAGAGTCACGGCAAGGCAACCCATCAGGCGAGGAGCCATACAAACCAGCCCGCCTGTACTATGCAGCTTTCTCGCACCGTTGGGTAAGAATCGCCATCTTCTTGATGCGATTACGTGGCCTGGATCCAACAAGAGCTGGAAGAAATCAGGATGTAGACTTCACTCGGATCGGCCGGCCGCCAGAGCTCATAACCACCTATATAGACTACAGTAGATACTGGGATGTAAAACGACTCGCCAGCGCCCAACATGGTAGCCAGGGAGGGGGAACCAGCTTCGGCCGGCTAATACCTATCTGGCTCCAAAAGAAGATCTTCGCGACAGAGACCTACATCCGTGCCTATCCACCTGTCCCTAAGGGATATAAAGAGACAGATCTTTTTTCAGCCCCCGACCAGTAGCCATTCCGCACCTCTATCCACCAATCTTGGATACAAATAGAATAACTACGCCCTAGTTGTCACCGCCCACCGCCGGAAGAAATGTCTGGTGGATAAATGGAGTGAAGATGAAACTATCCTGCAGGATCTTCTCGTCCTGACGGCCGCCCAGAGCAAATATTCGAGTCTCAACATTAGTCACGCCGAGACCATGCCACGATGTAGCATTTTGCAGCATTGGCAACTCGATCTCCTGCCAGGAATCTGTCCGTATGTCTAATACCTCGCCAAAAGGCACTTCACCTTCGATGCCGCCGCCAATCACAAAGAGACGGTTGTTACCAAGAACGGCCGCGCCAGCTTCAGATCGAGGCAACATCATCGGGGTACAGCTGAACCATTTCTCCTGAACGGGATCATATAGCTCGCAGACGTTTAACTCCTCCACGCCGTTGTATCCGCCGACGACGTACAAGCCGTCAGATAGGACGCCTCCCGTGGCCTGGGCTCGGGCTTCCTGCATTGGCGGGAGTGACTGCCATACGTCGGTACCAGGATCATATACGTAACCTTCCCTGAGATAATCTTGGCCGTCCCATCCGCCAAAAACGTACAACATCCCATTGTCGGACATGGTCACCCCACCAGCCACCGGGTTGGGTAAGGGGGTCACGGGCCGCCAGGCGTTATTCGCCGGACTATAGGCTTCTACTATCGCCGTTGGCTGTCCATCTGCCAGCTGACCGCCTGGCACGTAAATCTCGCCGAAAAGCACATCTGCGCTTGCATCGGATACAGCGGTCGGTTTCGATTCCGCGCTTCGCCAGCGGCCGCTACCTGTGTCAAATACATCCACCAGGTTAACAACCCCGGCTTCAACCTCCCCCGCGATTTGGTATAACTCTAGTCCGACGGCCACAAGAGCCATATTTGCTCGCTCACTCGGCAAGGGACGTGCAATAAGCCAATCGCTATCGCCGAGAGGTTGCTCTCCGGATTGATCCGGCGATTCCTCTGTGCTTTCCTCAATTTGTCCATCGCCTTGGCCAGTTATCTGAGGACCGAACAAGATGCCCACGAGTAATACGACGACCAACAACAAAGCGGCGGAGATCAATCGCCACTGAGAGAACGCTTTCTGGGCCGGTGTGGATTCTAGCTCGATATTACTGTCACTGGCATCAGGGGTGACAGTTGCCGGAGTGCCAGTCGAATCAGCGTTCGGATCCGATTCATCATCGATGCCAGGGACGGTCAAGATGCCTTTCTGAATCGCCACCGTAATGGCTTCTGTGCGAGATGAAACACCCAGTTTTGTGAAAATGTTGCGCAAGTGGACTTTGACAGTGTTGGGGCTGATATTTAGGTCTTGGGCGATTTCCCTATTAGTAGAACCGTCAACCAAACGTTCTAGAACAACAACTTCTCGTTCACTAAGGGGTTCACCAACCTGAGCCATCGCACCTGATTATAACCAGAGGGCTTATAGGGTGCGAGTCACGCTAATTGTTTACTGCGGTGTGCCAGTAGGTGTAGTTGTGATTGAAGGCGTGATTGATGGCGTGCTAGTTATTGTGACAGTCGGCGTAGGCGTGGCCTCTAGACATCGAATTCGTGAATCTTCTATCTTTTGGCTCAGGGACTCACTCGTCTGAACAAGAGTGGCTTCAAAATACAGCTCTTCCGCTGGGCACCAATCCAAAACCGCGGAATAGTGATCGCCGAGTGCAAGTAAAGATTCATACAATCTTGCGCAAGAATCCTGGTAATATGGAGCCGCGTCGCACAGTCCGCGAAACTGGTAGATTGCTTGCCACCAATCCACTCCGTAGAAGCCAATTGCCAGCAAGTATAGCTCTGCCCAAAGTCGATAATCCAGGGCTTCCTGGGGCAGATCGCCGAGCTTTTCAGCCTGTGCTATGTGGTAGAGACCTGATTCAATTTGGTTGCCTTGCACTAACTCAAGTCCAAGATTAACGCTACCGTTGTAGAGCATAGTATTAGTTTCTTGTCTCTTGTAATTAGGATTCATTCCCTGAAAAGCGACAACTTCTACAACCAGAGAGCTCCACTGCTCTTGTTTGACCAATCTCTCCAGCTCAATAAAGGCCCCCGCTGGATCGGATTCGCTATCCAGGGCTGGCGTCTGGATTGCCTGCGGTGTAGGAGTCGCCGTTGCTTGCGGGGTTAATCTAAGGGTGAGGTTTGAGCGGGCCACCTCCAGCAATTCAGCAGCTCCTGGATATTCTGGATAGTGGTCAAGAATCCACTCCAATCGTCGCAAGGAACGTTCAAGATCTCCTGCGTTAATATCATCGCGGGCCAGGTTCATCTGCTTGGCAAGCTCCTCCTGTAGGGCTAGCCTCTCTTCTTCAATTCGTCCTTCTTCCGCTTGTTGCCAGGCTGAATAAACCACGAGGCTATAAGTAGCAAGCAAAATTGCCAGGCCCAGGAGTATGATTCCGAGCACAAGGAACAACCGGCGGCGGTTCTTCTTGCCTGGGGGAGTACCGCTATCCCCGTTGTTCATTTTCGTCGCTTTGCGATTCTTCAAGCTTTGGCTCACTTCCGCCCATGGTCTGCCCAGAATCCGCCCCCACCATTTGACGGTATACGGTCACGGTCTGGGCTGCTACTTGCTGCTGAGTATAATGTCGCTTCACTCTTTGACGACCCATTTTTCTAAGGCTACTGAGCAGATCCTGGTCTTGTTGAAGAGCCAACAGGTGTCTCTGGAGTGCTTGCACATCATCCTCGGGAAAAACCAATCCAGCCGGACCGATCACATTTGGGATCTCTCCGCTGTCTGAGCCGACAACAGCCACCTCACAGGACATTGCCTCGATGAGAACTCGCCCAAATTGCTCTTTCCAGTTCGATAACGTTCGAGAAGGAAGAACCAGCACGTCAAGCTGCCCCAGGTATGCGGGCATCTCATCCGATGGGATTGAGCCGTCAAAAAAGATTCTATCCCTGATCCCGAGTGTTACGGCCATTTGTTCCAACCGGGGTCGCTCTGGCCCGTCTCCGGCGATATGCAATTGCCACGTTCCCGGCAACTCAGCTACAGCCTCAAGTAGAATATCAACCCCTTTTTCAGGGACGAGACGGCGACCAGCCGAGCCTATCACAAATGAACGACCACCATCTTTGCGGTCTGGCGCTCGAAATATGTCGGGCTGTACACCAAACTGTGGGATTACCTGTGCTGGTCCTCTATACCCCTTGGAGCGCCAAACTTCAACTGATGCCTGATTCCCCATGATGGCGAAGTCGACACTCTTTAAGACCTGTTTCTCTGCAATGTTGAAAGGAAAAGGGTAGTTTTGTTTGATGTTCTGCCAGGAGAAGAAAAGGCTTCTTGCTCCAACGCGTCGAGCTTGACGAACGCCCAGCCATGTTGCCAGGTTGTACGGCTCTTCATCCATGTGGAGGATATCAGGTCGCAATTCCTGCAAACGTCTCTTTAGTTTTGGATAATAATGGAGATGAAATTGGCCGTTAAATCTAATTGGATCTACCAGTAGTTGGTAGCCGTTGGTATGGCTTCGCTCAAGGTAAACTTCGCCGGCGGGATCTCTCCAAAGGGGGGGTACGACGACCACCAGCTCGACGTCGTCGAAGTTAGCGATTGCTTCAAGCTTGGTCTGGTAAGCCCCTACCAGGCATGCCTTCGAAACCATTAGAACTAACATCGGCTCAGGATCGTTCTACGCACGGGAAGAAGGAATTCGGACAGAAAGTAAGGTGTGCATCCTCCTATTGTCGCCAGGCATTCAACTTCAAGGAGATTGCTCGCATTTGTTCGGCCGCGTATTGATCGGCAGCCAGAATTTGGCTTCGCTACCTCTGGTAAAGATCAGCTCTTCAAATGCTTTTGCTATTTCCATTATAGAGCTCAGCCCGGTTGACATGGGATCGTATTTTGCTATACTTGCCCTGTTTTGACAACATCTCTTCAGAGTGCTATTTATTCACTGAAAAGCTATCGCCCATCCCTAAACGGATGGGCGATGTTGGTGTTAGTGATAATTGTCGCCGGGTTGCTTCGCTTCTGGCAATTAGGCGACATCCCACCCGGCCTCTACCGCGATGAGGCTGCCAACGGGCTGGATGCTCTGGACGTGCTTGAGGGGCGCCGGACGGAAGAAAATCCTTTCTACTTCTCTTCCAACAACGGCCGTGAGCCACTATACATCTACTTAACCACCTTCTTTGTCGGCCTGATGGGTCAATCAGCTGAGGCCGTGCGTATCGGCGCAGCTGTGGTCGGCACGTTAACAACACTCGTCGTCTTTTTGTTGGCGGATTCATGGTTCGGACGGCGAGTCGGACTCCTTTCGGCGTGGATTTGGGCTATCACTGTCTGGTCTGTGCATTTGAGCCGAATAGGGTTGCGGCCGGTTACGCTACCGCTGATGATAGGCCTGTCGCTTTGGTTAGGAACCATGGCCTTTCGTCGCCGGCGTGACGGACTACCATCCATCTGGTTGTGGTTGTTGAGTGGCGTCGTCTACGGAGTAAGTTTTTACACCTATCTGGCCGTAAGATTTACACCGATATTCCTGGCGGTTGTACTCCTTTACCTCGTCCTAACTAAACGACACAAACCCCTTTGGCCAGGGATCTTGTGGTTTTTTCTAGGGGCACTGGTGGTTGCAGCTCCTTTTATTTTACTCACCGTTCAGGAGCCGGAACTGATCGCCGGACGTCTCGACCAGGTATCGATTTTGAATTCTGCTGTAAATGAGGGCTCTCTTATTGGGTCATTGTGGGACAATATTTGGCGGGCACTGGGGATGTTCTTCGTCAAAGGCGACACCATCGTTCGCCATAATCCGCCAGGCAGAGCCCTGTTTGACATTTTCATGCTGATTCCATTTTTGGTTGGGCTGGTTTGGTGTATGCGGCACTGGCGGCGACCGTCCGCGGCAATCGTGCTCTTCTGGAGCGTGATCATGTTAGGACCCACCATTTTCGCAGAGGATACACCGCATTTCCTGAGAGCTGTTGGCATTCTGCCGGCGGTGGTAATGCTGCCTGCTATTGGCTTGTCGCAATTGTGGTCGTGGTCTAAACTACCGTCCAATTTTGGCCTGGCCCTAGTCGCCGCCCTATCATTGGCAAGTCTGGGTTTAACAATTAAGGATTACTTCTTCGATTATGGCCGCGAGCAAGAGACGGGCTATTGGTTTGAAGCCGCTGCAAGATCATTAGCAGAAGATGTGAACCATGATACCGCTGAAGGGGATGTCTATTTAGACGGCCGCTTCTGGGAAGGCTGGCTGTCCGTTCGGTATCTACTCGATTCACCAGATAGCATTCATTTCTTCCGGCCGGAAGAGCTCAGAACCGGGGACCTGGACATGCCTGCCACTGTATACGCCTGGCCACACGATGGTCTAGAGCGTGTCGCCACCGCTATTGCTCCTCCGGCCCTGGTGAGTGCGATGCCCGGCGAACTGGCTCAAGGTGACCTGGATCCAGAACCATATGCACTTTACGTCCGCTATCAGGTTGATGATCCGGTCGAGTGGCCAATTTTGGCTAGCTTTGACAATGCCATACAATTACATCATGCTGAGGTCCACCAGAATGGTGGCCATCGGTTACAGGTTGATTTGTACTGGTCGGCCACCGACGAGCTCGAGCGGCCGATCATCGCTTTTGTTCACATAAGCGAGGGGAACGAGATAATCGCCCAGAGCGACAGTGTTCCAAGCGGTGGCTATTGGCCAAGCCAGTGGTGGCAACCGCATATGGTCATAGGTGATAGACATATTCTGGAAATTGACAACGGTTATATCGAGGAAGGACTACAAATAAGCATAGGTCTTTACGACGCCAATACACTTGAACCTCTACTGGTAAGAGACTCGAACGGAAATCCTATTGGCGAGACCTGGCAACTGCGATAATAACGGGGGAAAGCAAGAAGAGGAAACGAAGAATGCGAGGAAGTCGATTAATACCAATAATCGTCCTTGCGTTTATTGCTGTAGGCTTAGTAGTATTTTCAGCCGATGGGCCGGTAAACGCGCAGGGTGAAAATATCATAGTTAATTCTGGTTTCGAGGGTATTTATGAAAGCTATACTCCCGAATCACCGCAAGAACAAGCGGATTGCCCAATGGGTATTTGCACGACTGCCCAGGTTCCTTGGGGATGGAAGCCATGGTGGATCAAAGAAAGACCGACCGATGTAAATCCTGAATTCAAGCCTGCGGAGACAAGTGCTGCAGGAAATCGGGTCAATTCAGGTCAGAGAGCCGCCCAGTACTTCTCCTTCTGGAGCACCCACAAGGCGGGCTTGAGGCAAACGATCCCAGTTCCGGCAAACTCTGTCGTCGTGTTCACCATTCTGGGCCAGGCCTGGATGACCGAGTCAGACACATCTCTGGTTTCCGACCGCTCTGGTACGGTTAATATGAGGGTTGGCATCGATCCAACCGGGGGTGGTAATCCATACAGCCCGAGCATCGTCTGGTCCGGATACCAACAACCGTTTGATGCCTACCAACAGTTCTCAGTACAGGCTCAGGCGCAGGGAGAATCCGTGACCGTTTTTACCTTCTCTGCTCCCAGCGTTAATCCCAACAGCCCAGATTACGGTTTCAAGCACAACGACATTTACTGGGACGATGCATCGCTAACTGTAGCAGGCGCAGGCTCTCCTGGCCCGGTTTCCCAACCTTCGTCGAATGACTCAGGTAACTCATCACCAGTCACACAACCCCGATACGTTCCAGGTCCAACAGCCACACCGAATGCTGAAGGAATTATCTTCGTTGAGGTGCAGTCTGGCGACTCGTTATGGGCCATCTCAGCGCGCGCTGGCCTCCAGATCGATGAGTTTCTAGTATTGAATGAAATTGCCAGAGATCACATTATTAGAGCTGGGGATATACTGATTATCGGGTTTGGCGATCCGCCTGGCTCTGAACCCGACATCGATGGTGGTAGCGATGAATCAGAAGGGTCATCGGCTGAAGCATCAGCTTCCGAAGCCTCTGAAACCTCAGCCTCTGAAACCTCGGCCTCCGAGGAAGAGTCAAGAGCGACACCACCACCAATTCCGACGATATCTGGCCCATCTTTAGTGGTGCAAGATGTCGAGGGCGGGACCATTTGTTTGTCAGCCTTTGACGATCTTGACAAGGATACTAATCACGACGAAAGCGAACCATTGCGTCCTGCAGTTGCGATTACCATATCCGACGGAGAGCAGGTGGTTAGCAACTACATCACCGATGGCAAATCAGAACCGTTCTGTATCCAGGGATTGGACGATGGCAATTACAGGGTGACGCGCTCCAGTCTACCAGACGAATCGCTGACCACACCCGGTGACTATGCTGTGGCGGTCGCGTCGGATGTAACTGTTAACGTTGCGTTTGGTAGCTTTCTGTCAGAGAACGTGTTAGTTTCATCCGCGTTAGAAAGCGGATCGAGCGGAGGGTTAGAGAACGGTGCAAATGCCAGTGAGGAAGGCACCTTTGTCGATGGATCTGACGACGCTGTCAGTACATTGGTAATCGTGGGCGTTGCCGTCGTCGTTCTTTTATTAGGTGGCATCGTAATCCTGGTTCTGAGTAATCGCCGCTCCACTGAAAGTTAAGAACGATCCCAGTCGCAAGGAATCCATTATCATGAACCGTACTATTAAAGGTGTTCTCCTGGCATTATTATTGGCGGGCCTGGTCTCTGTGCTGTCCTCAAGTGATTTCGAGGTGGTTACCGCCAGTGCCCTGCAAACCAACCTTGTACAGAATCCAAGCTTCGAGGAACCCTATAGTAATGGCGTAGCCCAAGGTTGGGGACGACAACATGAAGATTTCAACTCAAATCCCAAACCTGAGAATTGCGCCGACTATTACACAGTGCTACCCTCCTGGTCACCAGAATTGGCTACCGGAGCTCTGATTTTAGACGGCGGCCGATCGCAGCACATCGGAAATCAATTTGATACCTGGCGTGCGGTTGTGATGCAGGATGTAACGGTGAATCCTGGTTCGACATACAGGTTTTCATTCTGGTCCACCGGAAGGGCATCAAATGAGCAGTATCCTGGTCCATCAGATGGCGCTGTGAATCTGGGCGTCCGGGCCGGTATCGACCCCGCTGGTGGTGGAAACATGCTTTCCGGCGGTATTGTCTGGGGAGGATCAGGTTCACCGCACATGAGTGGCGGCACAGCGAACTGGCAACAATTCTCTGTCGAAGCTACAGCAACCGGAAATAAGATCACAGTCTTCGCCGAAGCCAATAATGGGGGTGCAAATCAGTGCCGCTCACATCTTGATATTTGGTTCGACAAAGCCGAACTGGTCGAAGCTGGCCCACCTCCAACCAATACACCGCCTCCACCGCCACCACCTCCTCCGGCTCCAGTGGTCACTAATACACCTATACCTCCGACAGCTACGGCTACCTCAGAGATCCCTCCTACGGACACACCTGTCCCTACTGATATACCCACTAATACACCCGAACCGGCAGTTGGTGGCGAGATCTGTGCCAATGCGTTCGCCGACGCTAACCTCAACGGAATCCACGATCCTGACGAGGGATGGATGGCTGGAGTCACCCTCTCGCTAATCCAGAGTGAGCAGGTGATCCAATCTGGTGTATCAACTGGCACCGAAACAGCCGTGTGTTTCGCCAATTTGACCGGAATCTATACGGTCGCCCAGACTGTCCCTCGCAATTTAGAGTTGACCAATGCGCCGGTCAGCAATCCAATTGAAGCCAGCGATGGATCCTCGCACTATGTTCCTTTTGGAAGCTGGTTTTCTTCTGAGGATGGCGAAGAAGTGGTCGAGGTTACGCCAGAGGGCAACGGACAAGGCTCCACCAATCCGGATGAAAGTAATAGCGGTGATGGCGAAGGGCTTAATCCATTAGCCATTGTGGGACTTGGGGCGATCATATTGGCGATTATTTTGCTTGCCGCGCTCATCGTTATCTTGTTGAGACAACAGAGCGCGTAATGAAGCGATAGCGTGGGAACCGGTGCGGACCGTCGGGAATATGCGGCCCTCGGGACACCCTCGTAGATAGGCGATGAGTGCGCCAAGGTTTGAAGATTCTGTTGGGGGGCTTCGAAGCCGTCTAAAGCCAGTAAACTGGTACCTGGTGGCGGCGCTGATTTTTTCTATCATAGCGGCATGGCCTCTTCTTAGCGATCCTGGATTCTTAAACACCAGGGGAGGTGGGGATAGCCCATTCTTATTGCAGCGAGTTCAACAGCTTGGCGTCGCTCTGGCCGATGGTCACTTTCCAGTCCGCTGGATGCCTGATGCCAACTATGGATATGGCTATCCCTTCTTTAACTACTATGCCCCTCTCTCCACCTATTTAGCAGCATCGCTGAACTTTGTTGGGTTTGGCCTTGTATGGGCTATCAAGCTTATCCAACTGCTAGGGTTTATCGTCGCCGCCTGGGCAATGTTCTCATTGGGTCGACGATGGTTGAATTCAAATTGGGCCGGTTTATTGGCCTCGTCGGCTTACACATTGGCTCCATTCCATATGGTCAATGTCTATGTCCGTGGTGATTCTCTTGCGGAGTTCTGGGCGATGGCCTTCTATCCACTGGTCATTCTCTTGGCCGATAATCTCACGCGTGTAGTTGCAACAGGTGACATGAAGGCGACAAGGATCGCGGTTGTCTTGTTTGCTCTTGGTTACGCTGCTCTCATTCTGAGTCACAATATCTCCGCCCTGATCTTTACCCCTTTCTTGATCCTTTACTTTCTTCTCGCTCTGTGGCGGCAGAAAACGACCGATAAAGATGGTATTTCAAAGAATTCTCACAGAAAGGCGATATTGACGTGGACTTTAATAGCCCTGATTATCGCTCTAGCTCTATCGGCCTGGTTCTGGCTTCCGGCGATCAGCGAGCGATCGCTCGCCCAACTCGAACCGGTTACCAGTGGGTATTTCCGCTACGATAACCATTTCAGAGACGCTGACCTGGTCCAACCTACTGTTATATTTGATTACGATGTAGCAGACGGCAAGGCATTCAGAATGGGACTGGTTCAGGCATTGTTGGCCCTGACTGGACTGGCGGTCATACTCGCATATATATGGCGGAGTCGTAAAGGTGGAGCTGATTCTAACGCAAAGGGCATCTCTCCAGTCCCTCTTATCTTTATTCTGTTGAGCTTTGTCCTGGCTACGTTCATGATAGTTTCACTGTCGCGATCTCTCTGGGATAACTTGCCATTTCTGTCCTATACACAGTTCCCGTGGCGTTTTCGCTCTATTCAGGGCTTCGCCGCGGCTTTAGCGAGTGCAGGTTTGTCTCTAATACCCGGCCGGAGATACGTTGTCCCTGGGATCTTGGTCCTTCTGATCGTGACCTCGCTTGCTGGCTTAAAGCCCGATTTCATCAGCTTAAGCGACGACGATGTCACGGCTGAGAAACTGGCTGAATACGAATGGTTCACTGGCAATATTGGCACGACTGTAAGTGCCGAATACCTGCCTGTTTCGGTAAGTCCTCGACCTTTTACCAGCCGTTGGTTAAACGATGACCAAAGGGATGCGGTTCAGCAACTGCAAGGTGATATTCAGTCGGTTGAATTGATAAATCGCCGAGCGGCAAAGCAAACATGGGCTCTGGTCACTGCGACGCCCGAGACTGTCGTTACGTTCCCTACCCTCTATTGGCCCGGATGGAAAGCCGAGCTCGACGGCGAACCCCTGGACATAGAACCTGCGCCAGGTTCGGGCTTAATCAGTGCTGCGATCCCCATTGGATCGCACGAGGTAACGCTGAGATTGGCACGTACGCCTATCCGCAGAGTAGGAGAGCTTGTCTCGATTGTTGCCATATTAGTGACAGGCTGGCTATTTATCACCTCATTAAGACGAACTATTAACGGGAAGAGCGTTGGGCTTGCCTTGATTTGCCTATTTTTGGTAGTCGTAATCCTGATCGTTTGGCCTCGTCGCGCTCCATCAGAGGATGATTTGTCCTGGGATTTTCCTCAGCTAGCATACCTGCACCAGGCCACAGACACCATCGCCTTCGATGACGGTGCAGCGTTGCACTCCTACTCTTATTCTCGGGGCGAAGTGACAGCTGGCAATGAGCTAATAATCACCCTGAATTGGAAATCCACACCTGATACTGCGTTGTCAATCGCGCTGGCCACTCCAGCTATTAATCGATACCCACATGCTCCGTTGGTAGCCGCTCAAACGATCATCTCTGCAGACAACATAATCGATGTTCGTCTGCGTATTCCTGAAAACGCGCCTGCTGGATTATACGTCCCACGCCTTGTCGTCGAGGGGGCGCATTCGCTCACATCGTCCGGCCAAGAACGCGGCGATCTATTCCTACGCCCTGTTCGGATCAAGGATCGTTTGGAATTTGCCCAAGAGACTGGACCAGATCTCGATGTGCGGCTGATCGACATGCAGCATCGGAACGCAGACCTGTTGGACGTTCAACTTCAGTGGCTAACCAGGCAAGCAGTTACGAACAACTATAACTATTCTTTGCGACTCGTTGACAGCGATGGAATCGAGATCTCGCAATTTGATAGCCAGCCTGGCTATGGATATTTGCCGAGCAGCGGCTGGCGGCCGGGCAGATGGATAGATGATTGGCAGACCTTGTCCCTTCCCCAGAATATTGAATCGTCTTATCCAGAATCACCTTATTCCCTGGTAGTACGCCTGTATGATGTTGGCACTGGTGAGGTAGTCCTCATCAGGCGGCTGGGCGAGCTGGACTGGCAAAACGGAAATCTAGCTACTATTGAATCGATCCCACTATTCGCGCTGCCCAATAATATTCAAACCACGGAAGTCACTTTTGAAGAAGAAATCAGGTTAGGCGGCTATGACCTCCAGTATTCGGCCGATACTCTTCTCCTGAATTTGTATTGGCAATCCCTTGCAGCTGGGCACGAGGATTACTTTCATTTCGTCCACCTGGTCGATCAGGAAACCGGAGAGATAGTTGCCCAGCACGATAGCATGCCGCGAAATGATACGTATCCGACCAGTCAATGGTTAAAGAACGAAGTAGTCCTCGACCCGGTAAGGGTGGATTTAGGAAACATCCCGGCCGGAAAGTATCTGATAGCAATCGGATTGTATCGCGACCTCGGTTCGGGGGATGCTGTGAGTCGTTTTCCGCGACTGAACGCGGAAAACGATGATGGCAGGCAGTTACCTGACGATCAAATCGTTATCCCCTTCGATTTGAACTTCGACTAAGGGTAGCCACCCACAGGGAAATAACAGTAAATCGGTTCACAGTTGGACCGTTTCATGACCTCGAGAGATACACCATATCGGGCTATATAACTACAATACAATCCATGCATTATTGCCTAACATTAAATTAAAACTTATAATAATTCTTAGCGCGTCATTCCGACAATTATTTAGTGAAGATCGAAACAATGAAACAGTCATTAACTGTACGCTCTGTTCAGGCAGTAAAAGTTCTTGGAGACCCACGAAGATTAACCATTCTGCGTCTCCTGATGAGAACTCCCGCCACACTTTCCCAGTTAGGTCGAGAGCTTGGCGATCATCCAGCAAAGGTGCGCCACCACTTGAAGATACTGGAGGACGCAGGTTTCGTTGAGCTTAAATCGACGAGGATCGTCCGGGGCTTCGTCGAGAAGTACTATCAAGCCACTTCTAATGCTTATTTGGTTAACCTGACAATCTTTCCAGAGCCTGTCGGGTCAGGATCGTTGGTTATGATGGGCAGCCATGATCTGGCCTTAGAAGTGCTCGCCGGGGTCGTTGGGGCAGACGAGCTAAGCCCGGACCTTTTTTGCGTTCCAGTCGGCAGTCTCGACGGCCTGATCGGACTACGTCAGGGTTTATGCCATATAGCTGGATGTCATCTGGCCGAAGGCTCCGGTGATGAGTTCAACTATTCATTTGTTCGACACTTGTTTCCTGGAAGGTCGATGACTTTGATTGTCCTGGGATATAGACAACAGGGCTTGATTGTGCAAAACGGTAATCCCAAAAGACTGAGTAGTTTGAATGATTTGGCACAGGGAGAAATCGTTATGGTCAACCGGCAGCCAGGTTCCGGCACCAGACTCTGGCTAGACCAACAGATCTCGAATCTTGGATTGGATAGGTCGCAAATTAAGGGCTACAACACAGAGGTAAAGACCCATCACCAAATAGGGTTATCGGTTTCGCAGGGGAAGGCAGACGCCGGCGTCGGCGTGTATGCTTCTGCAAAAAGGCTTGGGTTGGAATTCATTCCTTTCTTTGAGGAAAGATTTGACCTGGTGCTGCCTACTGAAGAGGTAGATGGCTCGCAGTTCCGCCCTCTATTTGATCGTCTGAATTCAGCTGAATTCCGCGAGCGAGCTGCCAAACTTGGCGGATACGACACCAGACGTACTGGGGAAATGGTCATTTTACAGTGTTAGCTGGTTTGACTGAGTCAATCCAGAGACGTTTTTGGGGGAGATCGCCAATTGTTGGGATCTCTGAACGTAGAATGCGGCGCCGATCATTACCGAAAACAGCCGGCTCAGTTGGATCGACTCTTGCCCATAGTTATCTTCTGGTTCTATTCCTCGTTTTTTCTGCCAGCTGTCAAAGCCGGAATCTGGCAACGAACAGCGGTACGACCAGGCCACCGGAAAATCAGCGAGTCATTATTCTGGCGACTACGACCAGCACTCAGGACTCTGGATTACTCGACGAATTGATTCCCAAATTTGAGGATCAGACCGGTTACGTCGTAAAGGCGATAGCCGTGGGAACTGGTCAGGCGTTAAAGATGGCGGAGGAAGGCAACGCGGATGTCCTTTTGGTCCATGCTCCCGACTCTGAGAAAGTACTGATTGAAAATGGCAGCGCAACCAATAGAAGGCTAGTCATGCACAATGATTTCATAATTGTCGGACCACCGGCCGATCCTGCTGGAATCAAGGGCAAATCTGATCCTGCTTCGTCTTTTGCCAGGATCGTAGATACCGAATCGCACTTCGTTTCTCGCGGTGATGATTCTGGGACGCATAAGCGTGAACTTGATATCTGGACGGATGCAGCGACATCCATGAGTGGAGACTTATACTTGGAATCAGGACAGGGAATGGCAGCAACGTTGCGAATTGCCTCAGAAAAAGACGCCTACACGCTTACCGACCGCGCAACCTATCTGGTACAGAGAAACACACTAGATTTAGATATCTTAGTGGAAGGGCATGAGTCATTACTTAATCTCTATCACGTCATGTCTGTTAATCCGGATAGATGGCCTCTTGTGAATGGGCCCGGCGCCCAGGCCTGGAGCGACTTTCTAATCTCGGAAGAGGCTCAAGATATGATCGGCACATTTGGGCAAGAAAGGGTCGGCGAGCCCCTCTTCTATCCAGATGCCGGTAAAGTCGAAAGCGACCTAACCGCTCGGTAACCTGCTATGGAGTTTATATTCGAGGGCATAAGACAAGCGTTTCAGCTCCTCGTCAACCTGGATGAGGAGGTCCTGCAGATCGCGTTTCTATCGGTCAGATTATCGGCCGTCGCTACGATCGTAAGTTTGCTCATAGGCCTGCCTCTGGGAACCATCCTGGCCCTCGGTGCATTTCGCACCCGTCGCTTTTGGTTGAGTCTAGCTAATACGGGAATGGCCTTGCCACCGGTCGTTGTCGGCCTGACCGTCTCCCTGATGTTATGGAGAAGCGGCCCATTCGGTGGCCTTGGAATTATCTATACACCAGCAGCTATCGTCGTCGCACAGGTGATAATTGCCACGCCGGTGATAACCGGGTTAACGGTCGCCTCACTCCAGCAACTTGATCCAGCACTTCAGCTTCAGCTGCTCGGACTTGGCGCCTCTCGATTGCAGATGGTATGGATACTCTGGCGCGAGGCAAGATTGCCACTACTCGCGGCGCTCATGGCCGCATTTGGAGCGGCTATATCGGAAGTAGGCGCGGTTATGATGGTGGGCGGTAATCTGCGAGGCCATACCCGTGTTCTTACGACGGCTATCGTTCTGGAGACAGGTCGCGGGGAATTTTCTCCAGCGATCGCCTTGGCTGTCATTCTTCTGCTCGTCGCCTTCATGGTTAACCTGACTCTGACTCTGATCCAACAGCGGGGAGCAAGATGAGTAATCCGGTTTTGGAATTACGCGATCTCAAGGTGATACGAGAGGAAAGAACTATCCTGGACGTCGAGCAATTGTCATTGCAACAGGGCGAGGTTCTTTCGGTTATCGGCCCAAACGGTGCAGGTAAAAGCACCCTGCTCTTGACGATGGCGGGCTTGATCAAACCCGATTCTGGAACATTGTATTTCCAAGGAAAACAGCTCCGTTCGCACAAGAATCTGTCGTTCCGTCGGCGAATCGGTTTGGTTCTCCAGAATCCTCTTCTTATTAATGCTTCCGTGTTTGACAATGTGATCTTGGGTGCCCGTTTTCGTCGTCAACCAAAGGTCGAGCGTAGTAAAAATGCGAGAAAGTGGTTGGAGAGATTCGGGATAACACACCTGAATAATCGATCCGCGAAAAAGCTATCAGGGGGTGAAGCGCAACGAGTCGCCCTGGCAAGAGCTTTCGCCGTCGATCCAGAAATTATTCTGCTTGATGAGCCTTTTAGCGCCCTGGATTCCCCCACCCGGATGAAGCTGCTCGAGGAATTTCAAGCGTTACTGGCAGCTACTCGAATGACCACGATTTTTGTTACTCATGATATGGACGAAGCGCTTTATTTAGGCCACCGTGTCGCCGTCCTTCTCGACGGCAAGTTAATGCAAGTTGGATCTCCGGATCAAGTTTTCGCATCACCTGTGGATCCTGACGTGGCGGCTTTCGTAGGTCTTGAAACAACGGTTACTGGACAGGTCATGGGCGTCGATAACGGAAACGTTGTTGTAAGAGTAGGAGAGCATCTGCTCGAGGCTGTCGGCGACGTGAAAGTGGGGCGATCTGTCCTTTTCTGTGTGCGTCCCGAGGACATCACGCTCTGGGCGGATAAGCCGCAGCCGGTCTCAAGCGCTAGAAACCGCCTCTCTGGAACGATTGTCGGATTCGCTCCCAGAGGTTCATTGGTTCAAATCGTCGTTGACTGCGGTTTTCCCATGCGTGTGCTAATCACTCGCACCTCATCGCGCGAAATGGAACTAAAACCAGGAAGAATTGTTGTGCTTACCTTTAAAGCCAGCGCCGTTCACCTGATACCGAGATAGTGTTCGCCAGGCAATTTGGCCGGGCCGCTATCCGGTCACGGTCGCCAAAGCTCTGGCGATGCTGTTCTTCGGGCTTACTTTTACCTGAACGTCCTCAAATTTCCCGTTACCGTCAATCACAAAGTGGCTGCGGATTATTCCCATATACGTCCGGCCGTACATGCTTTTCTCACCCCAGACCCCATAGAGCTCTGCCACCTGGTGATCAGGATCCGAGAGCAGGTCAAAAGACAGATTCTCTTTCGCTTTCCAATTCTTCAATGCACCTGGTTTATCAGGGCTGACGCCGACTACTGTTGCATTGGCCGCCTCGATATCTGTAAAGTTATCGCGGAAGCCACAGGCTTGCGTTGTACAGCCCGAAGTTCCTGCCTTGGGATAGAAAAAGAGGATTACTCGCTTGCCGCGATAATCGGAAAGCTTGACAGGCTTTTCCTCAGAATTAAGTAACTCAAAATCAGGGGCGTCTTGGCCAATATCGTACATTTGATTCTCCTTTGATTTGTATGGCACTCTGGAAATGCGCCATTCTGTCAGCCCGATCGTTCCAGGCCTGCATAGCACTGTCTTCTGAGCCGAGTTTGGTTTTCTTTGTGATGCAGATAAGTTGTCATTCTCAGATAAGGAAACTGTTTTATTAGCGCCGAGTGGTGCTCCATAAATAGCAGGCAAAGAAAATAACAGGACCCATTGTGTAATTAAGATCTAGGCACCGTGTGGCTGAGCCGGAAGTGACTCGTGATGAAAATCATATGCTGTCGTACCCTCACTCAATGCCCGTATCCTTCTCGAGCGCGAACTGTTTTTGCCTTCGTACCGCTAATTCCTTGCGAATAGCCGCATGCGTCTCGCGATCAAGAGGATAGCGAGAGGCTACGATAATGGCCACCGCGAGTATTATGGCTGGGCGCAACGCCTACCAGTATGCGCAAGGCCTGGAGGGCGCTCTCCGGTTGTTCGACATACACAATGCTACCGGTTGTGCCTTCGATAAAACCGGACGAGGCCAAAATCCTGGTCACTAGAAAAATGCTTATGGCGGTAGCAAGTTTTCTAAAAAAGACCAGATAGCCACTATAAACTCCTTCTCGTCTTTTGCCGCTCTTAAGCTCATCGGCCTCGACCACATCGGCAACCATGGCCCAAGGAATAACATTGGTGGCGCCATAGCCAAAACCCGCAAAAACAGCCGCTACCAGGACGTGGGTTCTGCCACCAGGTGGTGCTTGGCTCATGAACAGCAGCACCACGATATATAGGGACATGGCAGCAATAAAACTATTACGCTTGCCTAGCTTGTGCATGAGTTTCACATTCAATGGCATAGTAATGAAAGCGAGACCCAATACAAGGCCGATAACCAGTGCAACGAACGTCGTGTCGGCCCGGATGTAAAAAACAAGAAACCAGACCATGACGGTGACGACAATATCAGCCGTTGTAAAACTGAGCAGGTAGACCATTGAAGCGATGCGGAAAGGCCGGTTGCTAAATACTTCGAGGAACGTTCTCCACGGCCGAAATGGTTCTCTGTCTGGAGGTACTCGGGTTGGCTCCTCGATGTTCTTGAACAAAATTAGAGGGGGGATCATTAGGGTGATGGACCAGATTGCGGCGGTGATTGCATAACCGGCCCGAAGCGAACCCGATACACCAAGGGAAGGCTCTAACAGAGCGCCGATTCGATTTTCTGCCAGGAGTTGGAAGGTCGCACCGGCGATAAGCGCGGCGAGAATGGCGACAGCAATTCGCCAGCCGGCAAGGGTGCTGCGTTCGTCATAATCTTCGGTGAGTTCTGGTGTTAATGCCGAATAGGGTACGTTGATGATTGTGTACATGGTATCGAATAGCAGGAAAACCAGTCCGTAATAAATGGCCAGAATTAAGCGATCTTCGATCGGCGGCACGATGAACAGCAGAAAGAAAGAAAGGCCAAAAGGGACGGCTCCGAACAACAAAAACGGCCTGCGACGCCCCCAGCGAGTGTCGATCCTGTCGCTTATAGTGCCGATAAGGGGGTCGTTAATACTGTCCCATATTCTGCCTACAAGAATGACGACGCCAGCCACTTTAGCATCGATGCCGACGACGCTAACCAGAAAGAATAACCAGTAAAGTGCGCGGGCGGCTGTCGCGGCCGAGGTCCCCCAGTCGCCGAGCCCGTAAATTAGCATTGTTCGCCGGGATAGCTTCTCCGAATTAACGACTTCCCGGTTACTCATCGCGGTGTCACTTTTCATATACCAAGCTGGCTCTACCTTTGTCTCGTCTGACCTCGGACGTACACAGCGAGGTCACAATTTCGAAAATCATAATTAACTGAATGGCAACTCCCTTAAGTCACCTGGGTTTATCAAAACTGGCTCGCCGGATCTACCACTCCCCTATCCTGGACAATTCACCTGGTACGCCACATTGGATGTCTTTGACTCCGCGCACCTATCTTGTACGAAGTAACTTTCGGGCGATCTGAAGCAGATAGTACAGCATCTTTTGCCCGGTAGATGGATGAGCGCGCACCTCTACACTCAAGGACATGAGGTCAATTGATTCAATCCACCTTCTTTGTTTCAGGCGCATTAAGCTGAAGGCCCTCAGCACTTGACCTTGCAGGTCTCCTTCGCCCACGCTAGAGAAAAGCTCAGACGACTCAGAGTAATATCGTGCCGCGTCTTCGTGCTGGCCCATAGAAGAGCTCAGATCACCAAGATTGCCTAGCACTTGTGCTCTGCGCAGGTCATCCCCTGCCTCTTTGAAGCCTGTCTCAGCTCGAACTAACGCCTCAATTGAGTCAGACCAATTTTTTTGTAAACGATAGATAACCCCAATATTATTATACATCTCGGCTTCCCCGGCCCGATCCCCTGCCAGTGAAAACGCGTTCGCCGCTTGCTCAAACACGGAGAGCGCTTCATCTCGGGCGCCTTTCTGGAAAAGGTCTAGCCCCTCTTCTTTTAATAGGTCTGGGTTGAGTTCGGCGGAAGAGTTAGAGGATTCTGGCGTCATCAGTTTTTCTCCTTCGGGACCGGCAGCGATTACCCTCTGTTATCCCCGAAAAACAAAAACGAGCAGCCTAACCATCGTTGCTGCCCGTCTATAAATCACCGGCTCTCAAATCACTAACCGTTCGTTATCTTATAGCGTTATTTCCAGTATTCCTTCGGCTATACTCCGTAATTTATCGACATCCATCTCGCTCAGGCGCATCGCTGTTTCAAGATACGAAATATTCCGTGAATCCGCTACGAAAGATTTCATTTGCGGTGACCACTCCGTAAATCGCTCTTCGATCTCTCGCTCAGCCTCATACTCTGCCAACGGTCCGTGTTCGTCGTCGACGAAGTGTTTGACTGAGATGTCTAACTTTGTCGCCATCGTCTCCAATTCAAAATAAGGCACTGCCTCAGATCCATCCTCGTAACGACCGATAAGATCGGCGCTGATTCCAGTATCTAGAGCCAATTCGTCTACTGTCTTTCTAAGGTTAATTCTTGATTGGCTTAACATTGCGCCGATCATTCGCTTTCGAAGGTGTAAGTAGTCCGAATAATCAACCTCTGCACGTTCTACCGGAGAACTACTTCCCCAAAAATGCGACATTGGCACCTGCAGAAACATGGCCAGTACCTCTAACTCAGGTAAAGAGGGAGTCTGATCTCCAGCCTCGAATGCACTATACTCTGCGCTTGATTTACCAAGCGCTCCAGCGCATTCCTCGATCGACTGACCAACCTCTGTTCGGGCGTCACGAATCAGACCACCCAGAATTTCTGCTCTTGTGAGGACTTCTTCATCCATGGCTATATTCATTCACCGGCAAGCGACTTTTCCCCGGACAGAATCTTAGCATAAACAAATATGAGCGCAAAGAGAAGCCCTTCCTAGATGGTAGATGTTTTTGTCGTGAACAAACCGTTTGGCTGGGACTTAGCAAGCACTAATGCTGATTTCAGACTAATCTCAGCTACGTAGGTTATTATCATGCTCGAAGTCGCCAAACAACTGTTCAGCCCCGACCTCCCCCTCCTGGATCGGGGCTGAGCCTTTTTAGGCGACTATTGCTTTTTATATATCTCCTTTCATAATCACATTCCTATGCATTACTTGATCGATGGGCACAATCTCATTTCAAAGATGGACGCAATTTCTTTGGAAGATCCAAACGACGAAGTGAAAATGGTGCTTCTCCTTCGGAAATGGACGGCTGGGAAGCGAAATCGGAAAGTAACAGTTGTTTTTGACGGTGGGGTTCCAGGCGGTGAGGATCAGTATCTGTCAACCAGCATAGTGAAAGTACTCTTCGCACCGGGCAATCTATCAGCTGACGATCTAATTATTGCCAGAATCAACAGAGTGGATAATCCAACAGAATACATGGTCGTCACCAGCGATCGTGAGGTGCAGTCGGCGGCTAGGAAGAGAAAACTCGCCCTTATAACTTCGGAGGATTTTTCGCTCATGGTGGATGCGACAGATTCCGGTGATGATAATGTCGAAATCTCCCCAGATCCTCAGATCAGCGCTGACGAATTAACCGAATGGCTTGAACTGTTCAACGGGAGTCAGCCAGAGGCCGACTCTCAGTCGTAGTCAGCGTAAAAACCCGAGAAAACCGTTGAAAACGAGTGCTTTCTCATTTACTACTAAGAATTATGTAATGATTTGTTTATGTTTCTAGGCTAAGATATGGATAAGCTTGGACAGCTAAGAGGAACTCCTCCCCAAACTGGCACGAGAGAAACGCGACTGGAACAGCTCTGACCAAGCCTAGGGAATGTCTTACCCTCCCTCGACTAGGCATAAACCCGAAAAATTGCTCAAGGTGCTACCCTCCTGGTGCTGCGAGCAGAATGGAACCGCCCCCTCCCCCCAGGGGGCGGTTCGTTGTTTTTCAGGGTGGTAAACATGAGTCTACGCTCTGCTGACCGACGACGATCGTCAAGCAAAGACAGCTTATTCTTCCTGACCGTTGCCAGGAGTTCTAAGACCTGAGAAGAATCCAAAAATGCCTGCCGCATACACACGGCGTCCTTTAAGCAATCGTTTTCGCATGTCGTTCAATCGCGCACGCCGGCGTGCCGGTTCTCCAGCGGTTATCTCGTACAGCTCAACTAACACACCTCCGGCGCCCTTTGGATGGATAAATGCAATCTTCTTGCCACCGGTTCCGAACGTTGGGGTTTCATTTATCAAGGGCACGCCTGAGGATTTTAATCGATCCAACATCTCCTCGATGTCGTCCACTTCAAAACAGATGTGATGAATTCCAGGACCTCGCTTCTCGATAAAGCGGGCTACCCCACTTTCGCTCCCGATCGGTTCAAGAAGTTCAATTTCGCTATCTCCGGATGGCAGAAAGGCAACATCCACATCCTGGTCAGGCACATGTTCCACATGAGCCAGCGGCAATCCAAGTGTATCGACCCAGAAAGACATCGCCGAATCCAACTCACTTACTACGATGGCGATATGACTAACCTTCTTAATCATTGTTCAATCCCACGATTCTCAGCATCAATGCATTGTCATATAAATACCGGCCTAACTCAAAGGTTAATCTGTGGGCGGAATTCTCCCCATACCTTTCGAAGCGTGGTACAGATCTCGCCAAGAGTGATTTCATTCTCAACACAGCTGATTATGATTGGAACCAGGTTTTCGTCTCCCACAGCCATACTCTCTAACTTTTCCAGCAGCTGGAGAGTATCTTGTTTATTTCGCATGGAGCGCAGGTTGGCCAGGCGGATTTCCTGGGTCGTACCGATATTTGGGTCGACTCTGTGAATATCGATGGACGATTCTGTATCTTCGGCAAACCGGTTGACACCAACAATGACCTCGTCGCCATTTTCGAGAGCCATTTGGGAAGAATAGGCCGCTTCTTGGATCTCCCGCTGGATATAGCCCGACTCGATCGCAGGTAACATACCGCCCATGGCATCAATTCGATCGATGTAATCGTTCGCGCGCCTCTCTAATTCGTCGGTCAGATGTTCCAAATAATACGAACCGGCCAATGGATCGATCGTATCTGTAATACCGCTCTCGTGGGCGATGACTTGCTGTGTCCGTAAGGCGATCCGGACCGACTCTTCTGTAGGCAACGACAGAGCCTCGTCGCGGCTATTGGTGTGGAGGCTCTGGGTTCCACCCAATACTGCCGCCAGGGCCTGGATGGCGACACGCACGACGTTGTTCTCTGGCTGCTGAGCTGTTAAGGTGCTGCCCGCTGTCTGCGAATGAAAGCGAAGACGTATACTTTGTGGCTTCGAGGCGCCAAACCGATGGTGCATAATTTGTGCCCACAAGCGTCGAGCAGCACGGAACTTGGCGATCTCCTCAAGAAAGTTATTGTGTACATTGAAGAAGAAGGATATCTGATCCGCAAAACTGTCGACGTCCAACCCCCTGTCGGCCGCTGACTGGACGTAGGTTATGGCATTGGACAGTGTGAAGGCCAGTTCCTGTGCCGCTGTGCTTCCAGCTTCCCGAATATGGTAACCGGACACGGAAATCGTGTTCCACCTTGGTACCTCAAGTGCACAATATTCGAACACGTCAGTTATTAACCGCATCGAGGGAGCCGGAGGGAAAATATATGTTCCCCGGGCAATGTACTCTTTCAGAATATCGTTCTGTATCGTGCCGCGAAGTGTCTTTACCGGTACTCCCTGCTGTTTTGCCACGGCAATGACCATGGCAAGCAAGATGGCGGCCGTCGCATTGATCGTCATGCTGATGCTGACATTATCCAATGGGATGCCATCAAGCAGAGTGGCCATATCACTTAGTGATGAGATACTAACCCCTACCCGGCCGACCTCCCCCTCAGCCAGAGGATCGTCGGCATCGTAACCGATCTGGGTTGGCAGATCAAAAGCCACCGATAGACCAGTTTGACCTTTACCCATGAGGTACTTGAATCGTTTATTTGATTCGGCCGCGGTGCCATAACCAGCGTATTGCCGCATCGTCCAGTAACGACCGCGGTACATGGTCGGTTGGACGCCGCGCGTATAAGGATACTCTCCGGGAAATCCGAGCTTGTTCAGATAATCGGCGTCAAGTATCTCCGGAACGTAAAGACGTTCGACGGGTATTCCAGAGCTGGTCTCAAAAACGTCCTTTCTCTCAGGATAGCGTTCAAGAGTGGGTTTCAGGATATCTCGAGACCAGCGCTCTTTCTCGTCGTCGGGGTTTGTCATGTTTGCTGCTCTCACGGATTGAGGTCAAACTGACCGGTAACAGAATCGGCAACCAATTTATTATCTAGGATAAGCGCTCTAGAACCACATATAGTGATTGGTCGCTAGATCTATCCTTTATTAATCCCTCAACTCAAATGAATGCAGGGCATCAGCCTCTGTCCATGTCAAGTACATCTGCTATTGAGAACTCAATACCAGAGAAGTTTGAGAAAGAGATGTCATCAAATTTCAAGTTATATCGCGACTGTAGTCTGGACATAAGCTCTAGATAATTGTCGGTAATTCGATCATCCCAGTCGAACTTTAGTGCGCGAGCGGAGGATCGTATGGCTTCTTCTGACCCTTCAAGTTCGACGAAATCGCCAAACGGCATCTCATCAAGTACGACCTCGACACCGTTAAAAGCGAAGGTTTCACGGTATTTCTCGTAATACTGCTGCTTCTCAAACCCTACTCGTTCCAGAATGGCCGCTGCTTTATCAAAGTCATCGACCGTTATCTCGATCTCCTCCCGTACTCGAGCTTCGGAATTGATCTGGTGGTGTGATTCTCCTTTGAAAGTTATTCGGGCGACCGTATCTTGGCGCAATCGAAGGAGTTTTCCCTGCCCCTTCAGTCCCTGCTTTGGGTTGTCGAAGCGAAGATTCATCTCGTATGTTCGAGACTTCTGCAGATTGGCTCCTAAACCAAGAAGTCGCTCCCTGATATCTCTCAAATCAGTCACCAGAAATTTGACCTCTATTTCCAGGCTGTCGCCTGACTCTTTATCGCTCATGGCTTGCTCTATGGTTGTGAGGCAATGGTGATTAATGCTTGCCCTTTTTCGACATTAGCACCTTTCTCAACGTAAATGTGAGATACAAAACCGTCCAGTGGAGAGCGCAACTCATTCTCCATTTTCATCGACTCAAGAATGACTACTTTCTCGCCCTTCTCCACCGCTTGATCCAATCCAACCAGGATCTCGATCACCAATCCAGGCATAGGAGACTTGACGATAACGTCCCCCCTTATATCGAAGCCAGATCCGTGCTCTTTTGCCAATCTGAAAGCGCGTTCATCCTGGACTTGCACACTGTACAATTCCCCGTGGATGAGCACTTCCCATACGTCGTCGCGCTCCTCGACAATCGCCTCCACCGATAGATTGTCAAGAAGCAGAGATAGTAGACCACTTTCCGACAGTAACTTGAAGTCGATTTCGTAGGTTTGATCGTCGACGGTAATTCGATCCTCCTGGTCAATATTGATGACGTACCCGTGATCGTTGACGGTGCTGATATACTTCATCTGCTCAATCTCTCCCACCGGCTGAGCCATTTCCAATTGGAGGTGTCTCGTTCCCCAGGAGCGACAATTTGGCTCGCTATCTGCCCCTGCCGGTGAGCTACAAGGGTCGCCAGGATCGCCGCCTGTACTTCATCTGGCGCCTCCCGATCGCTCATACTGAATCGCTCCTCGACAAATCTTGTGTCAAAACTGCCCGATAGAAATCTGAGGCTATCCATCATATGCTGGTGGAAGGGGATATTGGTCTTAACTCCCATTATACGGTACTCCTCGAGAGCACGTCGCATCCTGAGGACGGCCTCACCCCTCGTTTCACCGTAACAGATCAGCTTACTGATAAGGGAGTCATAATAGGGTGTAACCTCGTAACCTGGAAACACGCCAGTGTCAACGCGGACTCCTGGACCGGTGGGTAAAATAACCGTCGTAATTGTTCCGGTTGATGGTAAGAAGTCATCGTACGGATCTTCGGCATTGATTCGGCACTCAATAGCCCATCCATGCATTCGGATATCATCTTGACCGTAATGGAGCTTGCGCCCTCGAGCGATTCTCAATTGCTCCTGTACAATGTCGACCCCGGTCACTAACTCTGTTATCGGATGTTCAACCTGTACTCGAGTATTCATCTCCAAGAAGTAGAAGTTTTTTTCCTTATCGACTAAGAATTCGACAGTTCCGGCATTTATATAGCCAACAGATTTAGCTGCTTCAATGGCTACTGCCCCCATTTGACGTCTCATCTCTTCGTCAACCACGAAGGACGGTGCTTCTTCAATTAATTTTTGATGCCTTCTTTGAAGCGAGCATTCACGCTCGCCAAGGTGAATGTAATTCCCATCAAAATCGCCTAAAATCTGTATCTCTATATGCCTGGCTTCCGGAATCATCTTTTCCAGGTAGATCGTCCCATCGCCAAAAGCCGAAAGCGCTTCTCGATGGGCAGCTTCCAACGCCTCTGGAAGTTCTGACGGGCTAAAAACAGTCCTCATCCCCTTTCCACCACCACCCGCTGAGGCTTTTACCAGCAATGGGTAGCCAACTCCAGAAGCCGCGGATATCAACTCCTCGTCTGCTAAGCCTGGCTCGGTGCCGGGTATGATTGGTACATCAACAGCCTGGACCGTTCGCCTTGCGTTAAGTTTATCGCCCATTACCCGAATAGCCTCCGGCGACGGACCAACAAAGACCAGCCCGGCATCAAAACATGCTTGGGCGAAGGCTGCCCGTTCTGCAAGAAAGCCGTAGCCAGGATGTATTGCTTCTGATTTCGAGCGCCGGGCAACATCTATCAGTCTTTCGATGTCCAGGTAACTTTCCCTGGCTGGTGCCGGACCGATGGGATATGCCTCGTCTGCGTAGCGAACATGTGGTGAATTACGATCAACCTCGGAGTAAACAGCTACAGTTTTTATACCTAGTTCGTGACATGCGCGTATGACGCGCATAGCAATTTCACCTCTATTGGCAACCAGCAGTTTGTGAAAATTCCTGCTCTGTAGGTCTTTCCTGATCATAGAGGGATGTTTCCGTGTTTCTTCGGTGGATTCTGATCTCGTTTATTTTGTAACATATTCAACGCGTTGATCAATCGTGGTCTCGTCTGATTTGGCTCGATAACGTCGTCCACATACCCGTGACGAGCTGCGGCGAAGGGATTGGCGAATCGTTCACTGTAGTCATCAAGCAATTCAGCTCGCCGTTTTTCAGGATTCTCTGACTGTCCAAGTTCGCGTTTGAAAATGATGTTCACAGCCCCTTCAGCTCCCATGACGGCGATTTCCGCTGTCGGCCAGGCGAGGTTCAGATCTGCTCGAATATGTTTACTGTTCATAACACAGTAAGCTCCGCCGTACGCCTTGCGAGTAACTACCGTTATTTTGGGAACCGTCGCCTCGCAAAACGCGTATAGAAGTTTGGCTCCATGGCGAATAATGCCACCGTGCTCCTGATCGACCCCCGGTAAGAAGCCGGGTACATCCTCAAAAACGATCAATGGGATATTAAAACAGTCACAGAAGCGGACGAATCTGGCAGCTTTCTCACAGGAGTCAATATCTAGCACTCCCGCTAGAACCATGGGTTGGTTGGCTACGATTCCGACCGAGAAACCGCCTAGCCGGGCGAAGCCTACAAAGATGTTCTGTGCAAAGTGTTCCTGTATCTCGTAAAAGTCGGCGTTGTCGACTACCAGACGGATGACATCCCGAATATCGTAGGGTTTATTGGGACTCTCAGGAACCAGTGAATCGAGCGCGGCTTCTGTCCGCAGGGCATCATCCTTCGTAGGTCGAAAAGGTGGATCCTCCATGTTGTTAGAAGGCAGGTAGCTAAATAGTTCGCGAATGAGATAGAGACAATCCGCTTCGGAATCAGTGGCCATGTGTGCGACCCCGCTCAATTGGTTGTGAGCCATCGCACCTCCTAACTGTTCAAAGGTAACGTCCTCCCCTGTAACCGCCTTCACTACGTCAGGTCCTGTGATAAACATGTGGCTTGTGTTCTTCACCATGAAAATAAAATCGGTCAGAGCAGGCGAGTAAACGGCACCACCTGCGCATGGGCCCATAATGGCGCTAATCTGGGGAACAACACCCGAGGCAAGCGTGTTGCTCAAGAAGATGTCAGCGTATCCTCCCAGGCTAACCACACCTTCCTGGATGCGGGCGCCACCTGAATCATTGATTCCGATGATCGGCGCGCCATTCCGCATGGCCATATCCATTATCTTGACCACTTTCTCAGCATGAACCTGGCTCAGACTCCCGCCAAATACGGTAAAATCCTGGCTAAAGACGTAGACGAGACGCCCGTCGATCGTCCCCCATCCAGTCACAACGCTATCACCTGGGATTCTCTTGTCCCACATGCCAAAGTTGGTCTCACGATGCATGACAAAAGCATCTATCTCTCTGAACGAGCCTTTATCCAGCAGAAGATCGATTCTCTCATGTGCCGTCATCTTGCCGGCTTCCTGCTGCTTCTTGATCCGCTCTTCGCCGCCGCCTTGCTGAGATTGTGCTCTCAGGCGTCTCAGTTCTTCAACTTTAGAATTTGCCATACCACTCCTTAGACGACACCTTAGATATGGTTAGAGATCTTGAGAATTTATCGGGGTTGGACTTTACCTGACTCGGTCCGGTGTTCCTTCAACTACTCCTGTAGATCGAAGTATGCTCTTCCAGTTTTACGATTCAAGACCCAGATCGTGAACATTATGATCGCTGTGTAAATAAGGGTAAAAATAACCAGCGAGCTTCGCGAATAATCAGACTTGGAGAACAGGCCGACAAGAGCCAGCCTGTAAATAGCGTAGAATAACAGTAGGACAGGTGCCAGCATCCTGGTTGCTGGTTTCTTCAACCAGAGGGCTGTGGCAAGTACTAAGAAAACGATCGCCCATACAATGGCGATGACCATCCGTAATCGGGGATCCGGGACTACTCCGAGCTCCAATTGAAGATCGCTCTGTCTAAATAGTCCCACAGCACGATAAATATTTACCCATCCTAAAAAGAAAACCCCTACAACGACAATGGATACGCTTTGCGGGCGACCTGATCCAGGGCTTCGTCGTGGGGCATTGGCCATTTCGGTTGATTATATGCTAACGGTTGAGTAACAGCCAGTGGTATGAAGACGCTGGATACATATCATGGATGCAGTGATTTGGATACGCTGTACGATTTATGTGCCTGGTCTGTCTCTTCTCCGTGCCAACTCCAATTGACGACAATATTGACTCGCGGCGCCTCAGATCCTATGGGTTTTACTACTGCCCGAAAGCCGGTCGCCAGTTCCGGGCGAGCCCGACAAAATCATATCCGGCACTGACCGGTACAGAATCAAACCCGAGGTTTTTCTCTTTCCGCTTGCCAGCTCGAGGGTTGGAGTGATACTCGGATTAATCCGCGGATTCGCTTACCACGGAAATCTGACTGCTCTCGACCAAGGAGGATGTGCGGCTGCGGTCGGCTATCTTGCTAACTGGAGGACACTCCCATGCATAGGCGGGTGTTTCTCGTCTTAAGTCGATCAGCTTCGGAAGAATCCCACAGGCGAAACATTGGTCGCGACAATCAATTCTTGTCTCTCCTTCCTGGCTCATCAGATAATCATTGGTAAGGAATCGTCGAGTTACAGCGACATCAATATGCTCCCAAGGGAACTGTTCATCCAGTGATCGACGTCTATGGGTATAGAAGGCCATGTCTAACCCTTCGCTTGCTGCGGCTTGTTGCCACTGGTCCAGGTTAAACCGCTCCGACCAGGCATCGAACTTTGCTCCAGCTCGCCATGCCTTCTCGATCACGCCGGCTACTCTCCGATCACCTCGCGATAGAAACCCTTCATAAAACGAATCTGACGGGTCATTCCAGCGCAGACGCAATCCTTGTCCTCTAAGCCCTCTCTTGAGAAGATCCAGCTTGGCCTTGATCATTTCCATTGAATCCATTGGCTCCCATTGAAAGGGTGTGTGCGGCTTCGGGATAAAGGTGCTTACACCGACGTTTACGCCAGCTTTTTTTCCGTGATGTTTGCGGCCTTCGCGAAGAACTTCCTTAGACAGATCAATAATCGCCTGGACATCAGCCAACGTCTCCTGAGGGTGACCAATCATGAAATACAACTTAACTGACCGCCAATTTCGACGATAAATCTCGCTTACCGTACTCAACAACTCGGCGTCAGACACGTATTTGTTGATGATGTTTCGCATTTTCTCAGTTGCCGCTTCAGGAGCCAATGTGAATCCGCTCCGCTTGTTGTCTCCCAAGTTGTCCATAAGCTGGGTAGAGACCGATTCAATCCTGAGGGACGGCAATGATATCTTCAACCCCTTATCCTCATATCGCCGGCCGATTTCGTCGGTTAGCTGAAGAATTTCAGTGTAGTCGCTGGAGGAGAGAGATAACAGGCCGATTTCATCATAGCCAGTCTTCTTAAGGATCAAATCCAGTGCCGTAATGATCTCGTCCACCGGCCTCTCGCGAACGGGTCTTGTGACCATGCCCGCATGGCAGAATCGGCAGCCCCTGGTGCAACCCCTCATTATCTCGATGGCGGCGCGATTGTGAACAGTCTCTATGAACGGTATAATAAAATCAGTAACTGGGGGAGGTAAGACGGGCACAATTGCCTTCAGAATTTTCGCCTTCGCTTCCGGCACAATTGGGTAAATTTTGGCGATGGATCCGTCCTGATGATAATCTACATCGTAGAATCGGGGCACATAGCAACCATCGATGCTAGCTATATGGCGCAGCTGTGACTCACGGTCAAGATGGGCTGCGGCTCGCATCGTGCCGATGATCTTCAGGAGGACTTCCTCGCCTTCTCCAATTACAAAAACATCGATAAAGGGGGACATTGGCTCCGGATTGAAACAAGCGTGACCCCCGGCAACAACGAGTGGAAATGAGGTATCCCTCTCGACCGAATGAATTGGCATTCCAGCCAGATCGAACATGTTTAAGGCATTTGTGTATAGCTGTTCGTAAGGTAAGGAGATCGCTAGCATGTCGAAATCGCTTACCGCATGTTTCGTTTCCAGGGAGAAAAGCGGCATCCCTACTTGCCGCATTTTCTCCTCCATGTCAACCCAGGGACTATAGACCCGCTCACCTAACAGGTTTTTGTGCTTGTTGACGAGATCATAAAGGATCATCAGCCCGAGATTTGACATGCCCAAGTCGTAAATATCTGGGAAAGCGAATACAACCTTGTAATCCACATCATCCCATGATTTCACGACCTGGTTGTATTCTCCGCCGATGTAGCGACCGGGCTTACTTACCCGAGGTAATATGTTTTCGAGAGCGAACTCGATTTCAGCAGCGGTTTTCATCATTGCCTTGACTTATCCGTTTAGAGGAGCATTCGGCAGCAGCTATCAGAAGGCCAGAAAGCCCACCGATTTTTAAGGTTATTTTCCACCATTTGTATCAGAATATTATATTATAAACCGATCTCTGGTTCCAGACACACGATCTCGACCCGAATTCTTTTGTAAACCATACAAAAAGCATATGAAAAAGGTGATACTTGACGTTGAAATTGTAAGCAAAGGGCATTAATCTACAATATAGAAAGAAGAAGTAGCGGGACAGTAGACGAGTATTCAATGGTTGTCACGCTGAACTACTGGTGGTAGGCAGCTAGGCGACCAATTTGAGAGACGAGTATCCACAACTTAATACAATGGATCCAGTAACCGAGTTCTTCACTCGAAACATAGTCATTGTTTATTTTCTCTATGGCCTTGCCTTTTTTACAATGGGTCTGGCCGTCTGGATGGAATCCAACCGGACGTCGGAGTTCCGAATTGCCAGGGCTTTCGGGTTACTCGCTGGTTTTGGCATTATCCATGGTCTTCACGAATGGTTCGAGATGTTCCAGAAGCTCAGCGAGTCTGGGGCCGCGAACATACCGGATGCCCTCCTCCTAAATGAGATCCGCATTCCCCATCTGGTCCTCTCGTTTCTATTGCTGCTCGTGTTTGGTGTCAAACTCCTTTTCTCAACTCATCAGCGAAACCGGAATGCGAACAAGTTGGCCTATACGGTGGCCGGTTCACTGTTTATCTTGTGGATCGCGAGCGTTCTCATCACTCGTTGGGTCTATGAGCCGACTCAGGAAGAGCTTCTAGCTGCGAGCGATGTGCTCTCCAGGTATATCCTTGGTATCCCAGCCGCCCTGATTGCTGCTTGGGCCATTGTCTTAGAACGAAGATCCTACAAGAAAGAAGGAGGCGTCGGTTTCGGCCGTGATCTTCAGTGGGCAGCTTGGGCGCTTGTCCTTTACGGCATCATCGGCCAACTATTCCCCCAGAAAAGCATTCTATTCCCTTCGACCATCGTTAATTCCGAACTCTTCCTGGAATTGTTTGGTTTCCCGGTCCAATTCTTTCGAGCTATGGAAGCTGCTATAATGGCCATCTTCTTCATCCGTGCCTTACGGGGTTTCGAGATAGAACGACAGAGGCGCCTCACTCGGGCGCAAGAAGAGAAGTATGTGGCCAGGGAGGAAGCAATTCAGACCCAGAGACAGGCTAAAATGCAGGCCGAAAAACTAAATATTGAGCTACAAGAACGGGAAACCTTGCTCGGCGACTTATTGAACCAGGTAGTGTCAGCCCAGGAAGGAGAGCGACGACGAATCGCTAGAGAACTGCACGACGGCGCCGGCCAGATATTAACCGGTTTGGGCCTTGGTCTGGCAGCTGCCACGGAAAGCACTAAGAGCAATCCCGCTTTGGCGAGCCAACAACTTTCTGAATTGAAAAAACTAAACTCCCAGGCTTTGCAGGAGCTGCATAACGTCATCGGGGATTTGCGCCCCTCTGTCTTGGATGATTTAGGTCTGGTGCCGGCCCTAAACGCTCAGGTTCGAGACTTTGAGATTCGTTCCAAAGTCGAGGCGGACTTTGTCGTCGACGGAAAAAGGAGACGGATTCGGCCCGATCTTGAGACCATTGTCTTTCGCATTGGCCAGGAAGCACTAACCAACATAGCCAAGCATGCATCAGCCGAAAGTGTCCATGTTCACCTCGCTTTTCGAGAAAGCAGCTTAAGACTATCCATCGAGGACGATGGCTGCGGATTCAATCCTGAAGATGTACTGTTCACCAATGGATCCGGTCGTTCTGCGTGGGGGCTGTTAGGTATTCAGGAGCGCGTTGCGCTGGTCGGCGGAGTTTGTTCAATACTGTCCGAACCGGGAAGTGGCACGAGAATAGAGGCCACTGTTCCGCTGAGCGAGGGAAAAGATAGCAATGGCTAAGATCAGGCTTATTCTGGCTGACGATCACGCTGTAGTTCGTTCAGGTCTTCGCATGTTGTTGGAAGCACAACCCGATATAGATATCGTTGCCGAAGCCGAGACAGGGATAGAAGCCGTTGAAAAAACCAGGGAGCTTCAACCTGACATTGTACTGATGGATATCCAGATGCCTGGTCTGAACGGCATCGAGGCTACAAAGCAAATTAAGAAACTGGCGCCTGATACAGCGGTACTGGCACTTACCATGTACGAGGATGACCAATATTTCTTCGAGATGCTGCACGCTGGTGCCTCGGGCTACGTGCCGAAAAGGGCCGCTCCAGATGAATTGCTCACCGCTATCCGGTCTGTTGGCAGGGGTGACGTATTCCTCTACCCTTCATTGGCATCTCGTCTGGTCCAAGATTATCTTAAGCGGGCTGACAGCAATGATCAACCGCTCATTTATGATGACCTGACGCCACGTGAGCGCGAAGTATTGATCTTGATTGCCGAGGGGCTTTCAAATGCCGAGATCGCACAAGAATTGGTCATCAGCATTAAGACCGTTGACCGGCATCGCGAGAACATCATGCGCAAACTGAACCTTCATAGCCGTGTTGATCTCGTGAAATACGCTTTGAGGATTGGTTTAATTGACCTCGATAGTTAACCCCATATCAGTACCAGGTACAGATACGTAGAGACGCCCCAAAGCTTGGCAGCTTGGGGCGCCTCATTTTGGAGACGAGTATTCGTTTTTGTTCCCCGCTTTAGCTTAGTGCGGGCACCATCGCCTTATCATAGATCGGGCAGTTCGGACAATCAGTGGGAAGGGCGCCATCCGATCTAAGTCGGGCCATCCAACAAGGAAGCCCTGGTTGTTTATAGGCAGCGCAATCCGCGAACGTAGTTTCATCACAATTATTCAGAATCCAACAAGGGATGGTAACAGCAGGCAGCATAACGTTCGGCCTGCGACTGCTGGATGGTTCTCCCTCTGTGATAGTTGCATCCGCTGCCTTATCCTCCTGCTGCCAACGATCGACAAGGTGATTCATAAGGTAACCGAAAGCAAGGGTAATGACCAATGGCATAATACAACGCAGGGCAAAGAGCGCTACGAGAGTCATTGTACCTTCTGATTCACTCATCGGCAGTCCTTTCGCGGATCATTAAATAAGCGGAGCAGGAGCGAGACTTATCAGAACTGATTTCGAGCAACATCATGTTGTTAAACCAATCAATCAGTCGAAGCTGGAGATGGAGGCGGTGAGGTTTCGCTACGTTTGGCCACAACCTCGTACTTGTGATTGACAACTCTCAGGTAACGTACCCCGAAGGTGAAGGCAAGTACACCATAAGCGATAACCCCCATGGCTACCAATATCTCGATCAAGGACGGCATATACTGGGTATACTGGGGTATGATCTGCTGTGGTAGAGCGCTGTAGACAACAAGTTGACCCACGAGGTTTATGTCCCATCGATAGGCTACCAAACCTCCGACAACAAGGACGAGAGCAAGTATCTGGAGCGGCCTATGACGTCGCAACCGGCTGCTGAGCAGGATGATCATCGGAATGATAATGCCAAGGATCATCTCGCCAACCCAGAAGTTGAAAGAAAGAGGGCCTTGGGTTAGTAGATTTAACCCTTCAGTCCGTCCTGGTTCATATGTAAAGCTCATCGAAAATGCATCCCAGAATCGCAGATATAGATAGCCAATCAATGCCCAGCCGACGAATCTTGACACCTGATCGAGGAGCTCTTCACGAACTTTTGCCTTCGGTGTGATCCTCGAAGCAATCCGGGAGGCCAGAACAACCAGGGCTGGTCCGGCGACAACAGCGGATACGATAAAAAGTACTGCCATTCCTGGTCTGTACCATATCGGACGAGCCTTCAGAATCCCGTACGTCGCTCCCAAAGATGACTGGTGAAGCATCGATAGAGTCAGACCCGCAACCGCCAGAAAGGGTGCCAGGTGATGTACTTTTATCATTCCCTTGGAAAGTCGGGGCCATCGATATCTCATCCAATCAGCCCGACCAAAGATAGGTAATACTTCCAGGATCAAGACCGTGAAATAGAGAGTAATGCACATTGTTACTTCCCAAAGCGGGGAGTGGATGTTCCAATAAACGAGGGCGTGCCACAACCTGTCTGGTCGACCGATGTCCATGAAAAGCATCAATATTGCCATGCTATAGCCAATTAGGCCGACATAAACTGCGGTTCTAGCCACCGGTTGCAGATGTTTCAGTCCGAGCAAGTAAACTGCCGCCGAGAGAGTAAATGCACCAGCGCTCAGGGCAATCGCCGAGAGGTCCAACGTGATCCAAAGACCCCAGGGGACCAGGTCGGTGAGGTTTGTAACGACAAGTCCTCGTACCAAGACGATTACACCAGCCACGAGACCAGCGATCATAAAGGCAGCAAGGAATGCAACCCAACCAGGAAATAACAGTTTCTGATAATTTGGCCGTCTGAGGATCATGCGGCTTTCTCCTCAACTTCATCAGTGTGAACAGGTAGATAGTAGACTCTCGGTTCTGTTCCTAATCCTTCTCGCAGGCGGAATGATGAGTGCTTCGATAGCTGTTTGCTTACCGATGATTCGGGGTCATTTAGATCGCCGAATGTCCGGGCCTTCATCGGGCAGCCTACGACGCAGGCAGGTGTCGCCGCCTGATCCAGGCCTGGAGTTAATCCCAATTTCAGGCCACGATCGATCCGCTGGTAGCAGAACGAGCACTTCTCGACCACCCCGCGAGGTCGTCTAGACACCTCTGGTTGGCCCCAGGTCGGAACGGCTGGATTCTCATCTGTGAAGGCTTCCCAGTTGAAGGAACGCACACCATAAGGGCAAGCCACCTCACAATAACGGCAACCTATGCAACGATCATAATCCATCATAACGATTCCATCAGGCCGGCTATAGGTCGCTCCAACAAGGCAAACGTGTGTGCATGGCGCTTCCGCACAGTGCATACAAGGAATCGGGAGGAACGTTTGCCGGTCAGCCTTCTCCTCGTCTTCAACGATTCGAGTCCACTCGATATTAGGGGGAACATCATTGTAGGCTTTGCAGGCTTGAACACAATGGCCGCAACCAACGCACTTCGATTGGTCTATCACCATAGCCCAACTGTGGGGGCTACCCTCATCCGATTCACTTGAACTGGAACTTGTCTTGCGCATTGCGCTCGATATCATCCGCGGACCCGTGGCCATGACGACCAATCCCGCGGCACCGAGCTTCAGGAAATCGCGCCGTTCAAGAGCTTTCTTATTCATATATATTCCTTAATCTCTACTGGCGAACCGTCCGTACCAGTTCTCGGCGAGAGGCGCTATTGCCACGCCAAATGTGAGACCTACGGCAGCGATCAAGAGGTAATTCAACGGACTTGAAGGCGCCGCCTCTGGCTCCGCACTTATTGTTGCACCCTCATTCTCGCAGCTTTCTCCGCCATTAAGCGGATTATTTATTATTGTGATTGCGCTGGCTTCTGGTTTTTCCTCAATGTTGAGTAAATGCATCTCTTCACTGTGGCATTGATTGCAGGTCTCCAGGTCCACCGCGAAGGTATGTTCTTTTTGGCCGTGCCCATCACCGATCGGTGACTCAGACACCTGCAGGTGACAGTCGGTGCACAATAGCCCTCGTTGTGCATGGGCCGTCTCCCCATAGAAGTAACCCTCTTCGCTGTGACATGTTGAACAGAGATCTTGCATGTTGGCCGCTTTCAGCTCAGCTGTATGGGGATTGTGACAACGAATGCAAGATAGTTCTCCCTCTCCATGGGCACTGGTTAACCACTCATTATGTGTGTCAATGTGGCAGGTGCCGCACAGTCGTGATGATGGATCCGTGGGCATTGCCGTTTCTGGATGGGGTCCCGTCTGATTTGCATGACAGGAAAGGCAACTAACGCCGCGGGCCGTCCAGGTGCCACTTTCTGCATCGTAGTTCGTCGTATGGCAGCTCAGACACTCTGATGGTTGCTCTTTCTCAAGCCACAACTCTTGAAACACGGGGTTGTCCAGGGCCTGCCCGTGGGGGCTGACTTCCCAATTATCAACCACGCTCTCGTGACATTCATTACAATCGGTCCTGACCGGACCTGTGCGGCCTGGCGATCCAGCCTCGCTTACAGCAACGGCAACGAGACCAAATATGAGGCCACAACATATGCCTGCGACCGATCGTTTTATCATTTTTCTGGGCATGTTATAAGTCTCCCTCTTTGAGGTCCAAACACTCAAGTACCGGCAGGTCTGGCGTCGTTCTTCGTCATTTTTTGAGTGCCGGAGCCATTTTTCCATCTCAAGATTCCACGGAAGGAAGAATCAAAGAACGTAAATGAAACATCAAAATAAGTGTATATTCCGGGAGTGCAACTGTAAATTCGGTGATTACCCGATCTTTCTCTGGGGTATTTGACCCAGGATATTAGGTAGAACGCGACGGGCAGGAGGTCGAACGCTGTGTATATATGGGTGGATTACCCATAACAAGATGCGATTTATACCCAATAGACAAAGCTATCTGGTCGATGTTAAAGTAAGTGCATACCGGCAGAAGAATTTACTACTGGCGTCTACGGCCATCGAAGAGATGGCGTGGAGGCACAAATGACTTCAATCGAAGCTACATTAATCATTGTCGCACTTTTCGCTGCTCGATTCGCAATTCCTCTGGTTTTGACCATATTGTTCGGCTTTGGAATGAACTACCTGCTTTCTCGCGGGAGCGGGCAGGTCAAACCGGGGAGCTGATGATGCGACTAGTTCTGGCCAGGCAATAATCGACGCCTGGCCGGAACTTTTTTTTCACTTTCTGAATCACCTCGTCCGACGCTCCCTGATAAAATCCCCCACCCTTCTTTCCTACATCTCATTCCATATCAATACCACAACAGATTCGTTCGAGTGCTTCGCTCTTCCGCGTAATAAACTGCCGCCGATTCTCCTGTCAACGGATCGGGTGACATATGTCATATGGTATCGTTGACTTTCGTCAGTTTATGGAGATCCAGCTAGTAATAATGTTCCAGTGAACTATAATAGGTAACCTTTATTGAACCTATAGTTAACTCTTATAGAATGTTCCAAAAACGATCTCTGAAAGATGGCGTGATGTTGCGAAAACACACTGGGAGGACTGGCTAGATGAGCCGTAACAGAATCTTATTTACGCTAATTGTGGCTGTTTCGTTTTTTCTATTAGCGGGTTGCTCGGGCTCGGGCGGAGAAGAAGGGCTGGTAGGACCTGCTGGACCTGCCGGACCAGTTGGTCCTCAAGGCCCATCAGGAGAAGCTGCCTCGGCTAGCCAAACATATGTGGGTTCGGAGCAGTGCGGCGCATGCCATGAGACAGAATATGAGAAATTCGTGCTTTCCGGCCATCCATATAAGTTGACCAAGATTGAAGATGGAGAACCACCCACATTTCCTTACGACAGCATAACTGGAGGCGTTCCCGAGCCACCAGAGGGATACTCATGGGATGATGTCTCGTACGTAATCGGGGGCTATGGATGGAAAGCTCGATTCGTTGACCAGAGTGGTTACATTATCACCGGCGATGAAGATAGCACCACGCAATACAATTTCGCCAACGAAGATGTAGGGACGGACGAAGGATGGGTAGCCTATCATGCAGGGGAGGAGAAGCCGTACGATTGTGGTTCATGCCACACAACCGGTTTTGGCCCCGAGGGGCATCAAGATGGCCTTGAGGGAATCGAGGGAACCTGGGCTTTTCCCGGCGTCCAGTGCGAAGAATGCCATGGACCTGGCAGTCTGCACGCGACCGATCCACAGGGAATCCGAATGGTCGTCGATCGGACTTCTCAACTATGCGGACAGTGCCATATTCGTGGTAATCCGGCTCAGATTGATGCAAGCGGTGGCTTTGTGAGGCATCATGAACAGTACGAAGAGATGTTTAATTCGAAGCATTTTGCGATTTCATGTGTGACCTGTCACGATCCACATTCGAGCGCCTTGTATAGTGACGACGAGATTAACCCCAACCAGGGAATCATTCAACAATGTGACACCTGCCATTGGGAGCAGGTATTCCAGAATAACCGGAGACATCTTGGAGTTGATTGCACGGATTGTCACATGCCGCCGATGGTAAAATCGGCCGCAGGCAATCTAGAAATATTCACCGGCGACATTCGTTCTCATCAGTTCTCCATAAACACAGATCCTGATGCTCCTCAGTTTTCAGATGACGGTAGTTTTGCTCAACCCTATATAACCTTAGCGTATGCCTGTGGACAATGCCACAATGGAGAAAAAGCCGCCGAACGAGATATGGATACGCTCGAGTCGATGGCGCAAGGTTACCATACGCCATCAGAACCTACTCCTGAACCTACGCCAACAGCTGAACCTGTCGTTGTCATTGGCGATGCGACCGCAGGTGAGACCCTTTTTCAGAGTACGTGCTCGGCTTGTCATGGACCGGATGCTAAGGGATTGCCGAATCTCGGCAAGGACCTGACCACCAGCGTCTTTGTGAGGGATCTTGATGATGAACAGCTCGTTACCTTTATCACAGTAGGAAGAACCCCAGATGATCCACTAAATACAACTGGAGTTGTCATGCCCCCTCGGGGCGGGAATCCAGCTCTTACCGACTCGGATTTGTTAGATATCGCCGCCTTCATCCGTACGTTGGAGGAGTAGAGCGGCAATTATTAGACCAGTAAGTAGTGTTCGATAAAGGCGGAGTAGGTTTCGATCTATTTGAAGCTAAAAGCTGCGAGTCAACAGTATTTCGTTAGTAATCCGCACGAAGAGACACCTTGAAATCTGACACTAATAGTGGCATGGGTGATACATTTACACCCGCCAGTGTCGATTTTATAACACATAGAGGAAAATAGGATGCGTAGATTGTGGGCCGCCATTAAGCGGTTCTTCTTTCCCCCGGAAGGCAGTCCGCGGTGGCTACGAATACTGCCTTTTGCCGTTCTTGGCATATTGACGGGTCTTGTGGCAATTGGAACTGTCTATGGATGGAGCTATACAAATTCGCCGGAGTTTTGTGGGTCCACGTGTCATACAATGCCACCCGAATTCAGCGCCTATCAACGGTCACCGCACGCTCGGGTGCGGTGTGTAGAATGTCACATCGGTCGCGAGATTGTGACCTCTCAATTCACGCGGAAAGCAGGCGATATGCGACACGTCATCGCCACTGTCACCCAGAATTTTGAGTTTCCGATTTTTACTAGAGCCATGCGCCCTGCTCGGGAATCTTGCGAAACCTGTCACTTTCCCGAGAAATTTTCTGATGATAGCCTACGAGAAATTCGCCAGTACAAATCGGATGAGAATAATACTGGCGAAAGCATACATCTCATTCTGAAAACTGGCGGGGGTACCAGTCGAGAAGGGCTAGGTCGCGGCATCCATTGGCATATCGAGAACGAAGTTCGCTATCTCGCAACCGATTCGCTAGAGCAAGACATTCCCTATGTTCGTGTCATTGATGAGTATGGTGAAATATCCGAGTATTATGATATCGCTTCTGGCATTACACCTGACGACGTCGCCGGTCAAACCCTGAAGACGATGGATTGTATCACCTGTCACAACCGGGTTACGCATGAGATACCTAATCCTGAAAACGCGGTCGATCTGGCAATTAGCAAAGGCCATATAAATGCCGATCTCCCGTTCGCTCGGCAGAAAGCCATCGAACTTCTGAGCCAGGAATATCCAGATGTCGAATCCGCTCAAAAAGCGATTCGGACATTTAGTAATATTTACGCAGAAGAATATCCAGAGCTCTATGAAGAGAATCAAGCGCAAATCGTGCTCGCGGAGGGGGCGATAAGCGAGATCTATAACCAGATCGCCTATCCAGAACAAGAATTGGATTGGAACACCCATCCGGATAACCTTGGTCATAAGGATTCACCTGGCTGCTTCCGTTGTCACGACGGAAAACACTTGACAAACACAGGGGAAGCTATTCGGCTGGAATGTAACGTCTGCCATTCTATACCTGTCGTATCAGACGATTCCGTTTTGACGACAGAGATCGAGATCTCACGCGGGTCGGAACCCCCATCCCACACTCACTCGAGCTGGATTACATTACACGGTCAGGCGATTGATGGCTCATGTGCTGCTTGCCACGCATCTGACGATGCAGAAATAGATTACGGTGAACTCGAAGGCAAACCACCGAGCGACGGTTCTTTCTGTGGTAATTCCGCCTGCCATGGACCAGATTGGACATATACTGGTTTCGACTCTCCCGAGCTAATCCCGTATCTTGAACGTCAGCTCTACGCTCTTCGAAACACAAGTCCGTACCTTTTAGAAGGTGTCCCTCGAACCTATAAAGCTACTTTCCAAGCAATGTTCGAAGGTCGCTGTGTCTTTTGCCACAGCGGATCAGACCCAACAGCAGACCTTGACTTATCCACTTACGAGGGAATATTGCGTGGAGGACAGAGTGGCCCAGGAATAGTTACCGGCGACCCAGGCTCTAGCTTGCTAGTTCAGCGGCAATCTGGGCCAAAAGACCATTTTGGACAAATGCTTGATGACGAGCTTGAAGCCCTAAATGCCTGGATCGAGGATGGGGCACCACAACCGTAGCAAGAACGACGTACCACGCTCGTACATACGGACTATCGTGTCAATACGGTGGTTCTATCGACGTCTAAAAAGTTGATATTGGAGGTCACTCTTGGACAGGTTCAGAAATATCAGTAGGCGAGACTTTATGGGCATGGCAACGGGGGCTATCGCTGCGTTTATTGGTCTTGGGATGGCGATCCCAGCTATTGCCTACATCATGGGTCCGGCGCTTAAGCGAAGCGAGGAAGAGGAGTGGATCCGGCTTGGATCGGCGTCCAAGGTTGAATTGGGTACGCCGACGCTGTTCAAGGCTAAGGTGGAACGACAGACGGGCTGGATCACCGATACCAGAGAGATATCGATCTACGTTCTGACTGAGGACGGCCGAAACTATGTTGCCATGTCAAACATCTGCACGCACCTGGGCTGCCGTGTGCGCTGGATTGTTGACGATGAGCTGTTTTTCTGTCCCTGTCACAACGCTGTCTTTGGCAAGAATGGGGCCGTAATATCCGGTCCTCCGCCGCGCCCTCTCGACCAATACGAGGTAAAAGTCGAAGACGATCAACTCTACGTTTTGGGAGGTTAAGATGTCGATAAGTCCTGGGAATTGGCTGGACGAAAGGATTGGCTGGCGGGGTGTATGGAGCGCGATATTCTTGCGGAAGGTGCCAAAAATAAATTGGCTCTATACTCTCGGAAGCGCAACACTGTTTGTTGCCGTCAACCAGATGGTGACCGGCATTCTCCTGACCATATATTACGTCCCCACACCTGATCACGCCTATGACAGCGTGCAATTCATAACGACTGAAGTGCAGGCCGGCTGGCTTATTCGGGGCCTCCACCATTGGGGAGCGAGTGCAATGATAGTCTTATGCATCCTGCACATGCTTCGGGTTATATTTTCAGGCTCGTATAAATTTCCTCGTGAGGTGACTTGGTTAACTGGCGTTGTCTTGCTCCTGGTCACCGTGGCCTTCGGCTTCACTGGTTACCTGCTGCCATGGGACCAGAAAGCTTTTTGGGCCACAACTGTTGGCACCCGGATAGCCGGAGCTGCGCCTGGAATTGGCGATATTATTCTTAAGGGGCTTCGAGGTGGCGAGGAGCTTACAGCTGTAACTCTGGCCCGCTTCTACGGGATCCACGTCTGGGTACTTCCAGCTACGTTATTACTTCTTCTCGGTATACATATGTTCCTGGTGGTGAAGATCGGCATCAGCGAAGTTCCGAAGAAGGGGGATTAAACGGTGAATAGGGAAGATAAAGAAGCCTATCTTGAGAAATATAAGCAGGAAAAGGAACGGGGCGTTCCGTTCTTTCCTGACGTCGTATTCAAGGATGCGGTCATTTCCCTGGTCGTCTTCCTTTTGCTGGTTGGTTTGGCTTACTTCATCGGCACACCCTTAGAACCGCGAGCCGATCCGGCCGATACAAATTATACGCCGCGACCTGAATGGTACTTCTTATCCGCCTTTCAGATGCTGAAATACTTTCCCGGTGAGCTCGAGGTCATAGGGGTAGTGGTTCTGCCTACTATCGCTACGCTTATGCTGTTTGCCTTGCCCTTTATTGACCGTGGGCCAAAGCGACACTTTCTTAGCCGGCCTGTCATCACAGGCGTGACTATTGTTCTTTTTGCAGGCGCTGCGTCTTTGACCATCCAGTCCATGATTGAGAACCCACCCCCCGCTGAGGCGTCTGTTGGGGATGAAACCGCCGCTCTCTACGCTGAAAATTGTGCTGGTTGTCATGGACCCTCGATCACAGTGCCTACAGGTTCTAACCTTCACGATGTTATCGCCGAAGGACAGCACGAGGGTATGCCTGCCTGGACGGCCGATCTGACGGCCGATGAGATCGATGCATTGGCGGGCTTTATCCTCTCTCCAGCGGGCAGCGAACTGTTTGTCGAGCAATGCAGCGCCTGTCATGATGCTCCCGAATTAGTGGCCACTAACCCTCTCGAATTGAAGAATGTGCTCGACCTGGGGCCTGGCTTTCCCTCCCATTCTGACCTTGACATTCCGGACTTTTTAGATGCGCTGAGTCGAGAGGAACGTACGTCGCTGCTTAACTTCCTGGTTGCACCTGATGGCCGGCGTCTTTTTGTCACTAACTGCGCTGCCTGCCATGGTCGTTCAGTAGGATTCGTAGGCGAAGAAGAGGAACTATTAGAACTAATCAGTGAAGGCGGACTCCACCTGGAAATGCCACCCTGGCAGGAGAAGCTAAATTCGACAGAATTAGATCAAGTCACTCTTTACATCCTCGATCCTTCTGCAAACGCGGAAGGAATGGAAGTTTATGAGCGTCATTGCTCACGTTGTCACAGCAACCGAATTCCCGACGCCAGCAACTACGACGAGACCTATGACATCATCGCCACCGGAGGAACCCACCAGGAGATGCCGGTCTGGGGAGAGGTGCTGACCCAGGAACAGTTGGGTGCTCTCGTGGCCTATACGTTGGAAGCTGCCCAAGGAACGCCACTGATTGTAGGGCAGCAATTGTTTACAGAGAACTGTTCCAGTTGCCACGGCGACCTCGGTGAAGGCGGTGAAAATCCGGCAATTCCGGGAGACATTATCGCCCCAATCAGTACGGCCGAATATCTTAAAACGCGCGATGATCTGACCTTGAGATCTATTATTGCCCAGGGTCAACCCAATTTTGGCATGTCACCTTTCGGTTCTGCATTCGGCGGTCCTTTGGACGATGACCAGATCGATTCTTTAGTTCTTTTCCTAAGATCCTGGGAAGAAAATCCACCGGTCGAACTTCCACCGGAGATCACTGTCGAAATTGTCGACTTGAGTGGCTTCGAAATCTATACAGAAATCTGCGCCCAATGTCACGGTATCACAGGTGGTGGTGGTGTTGGTCCTTCACTACGCGCAGAAGAGTTCCGTACGGTCAATTCCAGCCAGCAGATTTTTGACACAATCAGCCTGGGGCATGATGTTACGGACATGATCGCCTGGGGAGCGATCCTTAGCTCCGAACAGATTCAGCAGTTGGTTAATTTCATTGAACAGCTACCAGTAGATGCGCCCCTGCCTGAGATTGACGAGGAAGATGAGGAAGGCGAACAAGATTCTGAGATTGATGAGGAAGCGGAACCAGAACCGACACCAGAACCGACCGAAGAGGTGATCTCCTTCTCGGCCAACGTCTTCCCGATCCTCGAGTCCCGCTGCCTCGATTGTCATGGTTCAGATGGTGGATGGGACACTGCTACCTACGAGCTCTTGATGACTACCGGTGATAACGGACCTGTTGTCATCCCTGGCGACGTCGACAGAAGTCTGCTAGCCCAGAAGCTCTTAGGCACCCACGAAGATGGGGACGTCATGCCTCCGCCGCCCTTGAGGGGCCTGCAGGATGAACTCGTCCAACTAATCCTGGAGTGGATAGCTGCGGGCGCTTTGAACAATTAATAGCGACTCCCAAAATGATAGGGCGATCTTTGGTCTGCTAAAGCTCGCCTATCAAGAGCCTTCTCTACAGTACCCGTCTTGCGTTCTTGTGTTGACTCAACGGATACGATTGAGGTTCAGTGGGGATTGATATTCCGCGATGTACGCCAGTTCTAATTAATGGGGAACCGTTTGCAGGATTAGCAGCCGTCTGTGCCCTGTTAATAGAATAGTTGTGAAATCTGACGGAGCGGGAACGGGGTGGTTCCAGCATATGTATACAAAAAAGCCGGGTACAGTTTAGACTGTACCCGGCCTTGTTATTTCAGCCGCAGTGTGCTTTGCGGAAGATTAATTAGGGGCGGGTCATACCTGACACGTCAGCACCCATCGCTTCGATACTGTCGTACAGCGTCTGGAGGATATATGCACCGTTATGGGCAAATCCACCCGGATCCTTGCTTGCGTACTGGTAGTTATAGGCAGCGCGCAGTAGGTTCGGGGTCCAGGTCGCATAACGTTCTTCAGCATCGTTGAAGAAGTATGGATAGGCATGCGAGTCATAAACTATGGGGTCAACGCCTTCGATGCCGGCTGCATATGCATCCATGGCTACGAGAAGGGCGTCCTTCATAGTTTCAACCTCGTAGGCGATACCTTCGGTATCATCGCCGTCACCGTCGAAGTCTACGTCGCTGATTCGGATATTGTGGAGATCTTCTTCAGATTCCACGCCATCGTGACAATTGCCGCAGTCTTCGTACTTCACTTCAAGCGCGTGAGTGTCGTGGCATTCGATACAGATATCAAAGCCACCAACGTGCTCGTTCCGTCCAACGTACTCCTTGCCGTCGAACTCATAGGCCCCTTTTGCTTCGGTGCCAAAGAGTGATGCGCCAGCTGCGAAGTAGTGAATATTAGCGAATCCTAATCCTTCAGCGACCTCATCATCGGGTGAATCTCCGATGCGTCGATTAACGCTTACAGTCGATTCGCGGCCCTGGTGACAATTCAGGCATAGATTGGCATCCGTATCTTCGAGCGTTAAGCTCGCTCCACTCGGGAAGTCAACCGAATCCGTCTCGTAACGGGTAAAGGTTGAGACATCGTTGTGGCAGGTAGCGCAGTTCAGGCCATTTGCCGTCGGTTGGTTAATTGTTTTGCCCTGTTCATAGTACAGTGGCAAACCAGCAGCGGAATGGCATTTACTGCAGCTACCAGGCACGTGACCGTCATCATCCCAGTGGCGGAATGCTTCCTCTGAACCGGCGAAGTGACCGCGATCGATCCGGTTCGCCATGCTCAGGTCCACGGGCTCAGAAAGCGCCTCATTCAAGCTCTCGATGGAATCGTAAAGCAACTGAATGATGTACTTGCCGCCGTGGGCGAACTCGCCAGGATCCTTCTGGGAGACCTGGTAGTTGTAGGCGGCTTTAGCTAATCTTGGCGTCCATGTACCATACCTTTCGCCAGCATCGTCGAAGAAGTAGGGATAGGAGTGCGAGTCATACTCGAGACCAGTGCCTAGGTCCACAGCATAAGCTTGCATAGCTTGATACAGCATTTCCTGCAGAGTCTGGATCTCAGCCATTATCCCTTCTTCCATGTCGCCATCGCCGTCGTAGTCTACGAGAGACCCCGGCATACGGATGTTGACCAGGTCTTCAGAGCTGGTGAGATCGGTGTGGCACTGGATGCACTCTTCAAAGCGAACTTCTAGAGTGTGAGGATTGTGGCAAGCGATGCAGGTGTTGTACGGGTCAACATGATCGAACTTCGAATCGTATGACTTGCCATCGTACTCATAGCCACCCTTTGCTGCCGTGCCATACTGAGTTGCGGCCGCGGCATAGTAGTGGATGTTTGAGAATCCAAGGTCTTCACTTACCGTGTCCTCGTCGCCTTCGCCTAGACCGGCCTCGGCGATGCCTTCATTCACCTGTACGGTTGAATTCCGGCCTTGATGACACGTCATGCAACGAGACTCGTCACCGAGACCCGTGATCTCGATCCCAGAGGGGAAAGTGACACTGGTCATGGTGAGTGTAGCGTCGTTATGGCATGCTTCACATTCGACGGTTGTTCCGATCGGAGCAGGTCCGTCGACCACACCTGCTTCGGTACCGTCAGCACCGACAAAGTCCTGGAATCCAGGGGTGCTGTGGCACTTGGCACATGAGGCCGATACCTCAGCCGGATCGTCCTCGTCCCAGTGGACAAATGCCTCAGCTGATGCATCGGCATGGGCGGAAGATGCCCACTGTTCCTCGAACGGTATGGTAAGATCCGGCCCTTCGGGCTCAACCATCACCTCGACGACTCTTGTTACCTCGACTTCCGGACCCGGAACTTCGACCTCGCGGGTTACTTCGACATCCGCTCCCGGAACCTCGACTACGCGGGTCACCTCTGTAGGTTCTTCATCGGCGCACGCAGCGAGGGCTAAACTAAACAACAGCAGGAACCCAAGAACTATGATGATGCGCTTCTTTGGGTTGTACATAAACGGACCTCCTTTAGGCATTATGTTAACATAAGGTTGCGCTCATACGCTTGGAAATAGTTTTCCGCCCTGGCACACTAATCCAATGCTAGTATGGCAGAATGAGTATGCTGTCTGTAGTGACAAACAGCAGTACTAAATAAGAGGAATGTCATATTTTGAGAAATTTATCACAATCGAAGACAGTACGATACCCTTTGATAGGAAAAAAAGGTGTGATTGAATCAGCTACAGATTACGGTAGGGGCGTTACCAGTGGAACAAAAACCTCCCGAGTAGCCCGTGGGATAGTCGTGAGAGCCGTCTCTTCAAATGTAAACATCCAGACAGCCACAAACAGTAATAGAGCTCCGACGATAACAGTCGCGATCAGGAAGATGCGTCTCCGCCTTCTTAATACTGGCAGATCAAGCTCAGGCCATGGTCTCCCGCCTGCCTCAAGCCTTTCTAGTTCCAGGGCATGATCCTCTTCCATTTGCTTCCGCGGCAGTTTGCCAGTCCACATACTCGGATTCAAACGTTTGATTAGCACATCGTAAAAATGCCATATTAAGATTGAGAGGACGGCTAAGATCGCTTCCCATCCATGTGCCGCCAAGGCTGCTGGGATAATCTGCCCTGGAAGAACAGATGCGGTGGCGATCGGATTCAAGAGCATAAAGCCGGTGATGCCCATGATCAGCGTACCCCAGACAGCTACCCAATACTCGAATTTTTCGCCAGGATTAAACTTACGCATCCTTGGATGCTCATCCGTTCGCCGAAGATTATATTTGATGGTATCCCGCATATCTTTGCCGTCTTTGAGATCAGGAACCATTAGCATCCGCTCGTGCTTGACAAATAAGCGGTAAGCCCCAGTAAATAAATGGTAGATCGCACCAACAACCAGGAAAAAGGCAGCCCAGCGATGAAAGAGCCTTATCGTCTCGATACCTCCCATCGCATCGATCATAGTTTCTCCGAGGCTATTTTCGGCGAACCTCTGCGGAAGACCGGTTACGGCTAGGATAATAAAGCTTGACAGAAGTATGAAGTGTTCAATACGCGCACCGACTCGAAATCGAGGGTAGGCTTTCTGATTCTCTTCACTCACGATTAACTCCTGACGGTTTCTTCAGGCGATCGCTTACTCTCCTATAAATATCGATCACGACCAGGAAAATTAATGCTGCTAAGGTAACCGGGATGAGGAAAGCGTAAAAAGTGTCGACTAGATAGACGAGTGGATTGTTCTCCAGCGATGGCTGATAGTGACTTGTCCAGGCATCTGGAAAGCTTCCGGTAGCATCCGGATGGCATTGACGGCAAGTTTCTAAAAGGTTTACCTTAATACCGGCTTCAGGATCATCAACTTGCCTGATGTTGTGAACGCCATGACAGTCGTAGCAAACGGCCTTATTGATGGCCGCATCCGGATCCTGTGGATCAAAGAGCTGAACTGTCGTACCGTGAAAATCAGCCACATAGGTCTCAAAGACCTCAGTAGAAACGTCATACTGAGCCATCAATTCCTCGTCGGCATGGCAGTTCGCACACAACTCCGGCGAGCGAATTCGAGCTAGATCTGTGGTCGGATCGTGAATGTCGTGAACCCCATGACAATTGATACATACGGGAACGTCGGGATTACTATCAACCAACAGCGCTTCGCCATGAACGCTGTCTTTGTATATGTCAAAGATCCCACTATGACACTGCTGGCATGTGTGAGAGATTTGTTCTCGGGGTTCGCCTGGTGGCGGTGTGTCGTGTGCACCGTGGCAATCTGTACAAACCGCCGCCTCTAAATTGCCGTCCCTGATAGCTTCCCCGTGAACACTATCCAGCGTGCGCGCGTAATGGTTTTCATGGCATCGTGCGCAAATTGTATATCGTTGAAGATTGTATTCTCGTTCGCTGCTAACCACAGGTCGATCGTGTGGATATGTGTACCGTCCGTGACAATCAGTGCAGTCCAAAGCTTGCCACGAGTTTCCGGGACCATGTACAGAATCGTGCAGAACGTCCGGGTCTATGGTTACGGAGAGAACGTCCCCATTTTCAAAAGTCATTGTCAAGCCCGGCTGGCTGTGACAGGCCAGGCAATAATCACTGTTGATGTCGTCGCCAAACATCCCATCGCGAACGATCTGGGTAAGCTGGACCGGATCTGTAAACTGCACCCCAACCTCCGCATGGCAGTCGACGCAAGCGTCAGTACCCGCCCCGTCCTGCCAACCGTCTAAAGCTAAGACGTCGTGCGACTGGTGACAGTCGGTACAGATAACCGGTGTAGCCGATTCCGAACCGGGATGGCTAGTAAGGTGAGGTTGCTGGTGACAGCCTTCGCAGGTGCGGGACCTATCTACTTCGAAACTGCGTAAGTCGGTGTCCAATACAGGAGCGTGCGGATACAAGTAGTCGGCCAGAGCGTGGCAATCTGTACACAGAAGAGGTTTTTCAGCCTGCATGCCGTGGGCCGAATCAGAAATAGCCTCGAGATCCACAATCACAGCCAGGTTCTCACCCGACGGGAATTCTAATGCCTCGGCTGTATCCCCATGGCATAAACGACAGGCGAGATCAGCTTGGGGATATACCTCATTGTCGGTTGGTACTAAATAGGCTGGATTTGCTAAACCTGTGGTGTTCTCAGAAATACGCTCGGCGCCAGCGTTTTCGACTAACCAAAGAGCGGCGAACGTTAGCAGGAAAGACAGAAAAACTGCTCCCGTCAACCACCTGGCTTTTCTTCGCCACAGAATACGACGATTCACAACATCCTCCTGCTACGAGATGGAAAAGGTCGTCGTCGCCATACCGTCATTAACGACTAGAGTGTATTCACCAGCCTCTAGGCCGTCGGTGTCGAGTAACAGCTCTTCCGTAAATGGGGTTAATACAGATGCACAAACCAAGTCCGGTGGCGCAGAAGTGTAGATGCTTAGCTCGATAGTGGAGCCGTCCACTTCCTGTTCGACGGAACTAGTGCGCGTACAAGCATCTGGATAATTGCCCTCCACGATTGCGTAATAGTCGCCATCTCTCTCTTCAACAGTCACGCTATCTACAATAGCTAGCGACTCCGTCGGGACCTCAGGCTCAGGCTCTGGAGGTGCATGAATACCCGTAGCAGCCTCTATTAACTCCTCATCTGTTTTAAGAGAGGCCATTCCCCCTTCAACATGACAATGTCGGCAGGCAAAGTTTAGTCCGAGTTGTGATAATGCCAGAGCTCCGTCTTCGGTGAATTGCTCTATCTGGTTCGGATCGATTGCCATCAGATGGGTGCGAATATCACCTGTGAAGCGTTCTGGGTCACCCAGTGCACTCTTGGTCACCCTTGGCATGTGGCACTCGATGCACTCTGAGGGATGGAAGTCAAGGGCGAAGTATTGGTCTTCTTTAAAGTGGCAATTTTCGCACTGAGTCCTGGTCGTCTGAGGAGCATCGGTCTCTCTCAATTGAATGACACCCACATGGGGATCGTGACAAACCACACAGTCAATAGTTATATGTTTACTCTGGAATAACTCTTCATATTGCTCATGATGACGAATCAGTCCCCCACTGGCATCAACTTCCTCGACAACTCCGCGAAAATGACATTCTCCGCAAGCTGCAGAATTGCGGTCCACATCCATTCCATAAGACATAGGATGCTGGATATGAGCACTCCCAGGCCCATGACACTCCTCGCACTGAACGCCACCTTCCGACCACGTCCCAATCAAACCCGGCAGACCGTCCTGATTACCTTCAGGGCTATAGCCGGTGGTGTGGCAAGATCCGCAGTCATATGGTTTTTCTTCACCTGCGTGATAGGCAACCCAATTGTCACCCATTTCCAGGTCAGGATTATAAAAGTTGTATTGAGTTGTTGCGTCTTCATCGCCAGTAATAATGAATCCATCTTGATCAATAAAACGTGCTTTCCAATTGTAGCCACCAATAACATAGCTTATATCATCCCAGCTATAACCCTCAGGTGGGCTAGGGATATTTGTGAAAGGGTAATCCGGCGCTTGACCGTCGACTACCCTGGTTAGCTTATAAGGATGGCCACTTTGCTGGAAAATATCGCTGATATCTTCATGGCACTGAGCACAGGCATCTGAACCCACAAATATCGGCGCCTTGAAGTTGGCTCCATCTTGACCTGGTGAGCCGGGAGGTCCCGGTTCACCATCGATGCCAGACGGTCCCGGTGGTCCTGGATTTCCCTGGGGACCCGGCGGACCTTGTTGACCTTCTTCGCCAGCACATGCCGCCAAAGCGAGAAATGCCACAATAAGCAACAAGGCAACAGGCCACAACGCTCGTCTCATCTCAACCTCCTCATTTTTACCTAATCAACAGAAGCATCGGTTGAAAAGACTTAGGCAACTCTTTTGTGAAAACCAGCCCTCGGAGACCGAATTTATCGATGCGGCAACTAGAAACCATAACTATACCCTGTTCTATGATCCCTTTCGCCATCACACCCACAAATCTTTCTGGGTCAGTAGAGTGCTGCATTTTAGACACAATCATTTTTGTCACGTAAGTTTATTCCATTAGGCTTATTGCTCTCAGTGATGGACGTCATTATCGGATAGTGACATAGATCACCTACACATCCTCAATGATCTATACAATTCTATGTATGCCGTCATGTCCTGGCTGGCGCCGTTGTTCCCGGCAATTGCTGGCGAGTAGGCCATATGCTAAAATGACTCAACCAGTCGCCTGAGGTGACTGTCACTTAGATGAGGAGGAATTACATTGAACAGGAGTGAAGCTTGGAAAACGTGGGCGGTCGTCATTGGCTTGCTGATCTTTACCGGTTTGGCTTCAGCCGCCTGGCTCTGGCTATCAAATCAGGACGACGCGAGGTCAACGGCTGAAATAGAAAGCGTGCAGAAAGAGACCGAGCCAATAACGGTTTCCGTTGGCGATTATGTATTAGGGAATGAGTTGTTAGGCATCGACTTTATCAGCGATAACGTCGAAGGTTTTCAAGTTAATCCCTGGCTGGTTTTCGTCATTTCCATTGGGGCAGTCACCCTCATCGTGGGTGGCATCGGTATTGGCATTACATTGATAACTGTCGTCACTAGCCGGCAGGTATCGAAAGTATATGCGGATGAGGGCTTTAGAGAATCTCAGGTGAAGTTAACCCAAGAAGATGCTGCAGCAGCTAAAGCTCGCCAAGAAACACGACCAGTAGCATCTCCGGTTGTGGCCGAGCGAAGACTGCGCTGGTCGGTAGTTACCACTTCATTGCTCATCTTAATCCTGGTTTGGATCACCGGCTTAATCTTCGGGGTTGCCTATTTTGGTGACACGACGTGGGAGATCGCCGGACAAAGCATTAGCGCAGTAACCCTCATTAATCTGATCTTGATCCTTCTTACTATCATTGTGCTCGCCCTGGTAATTCGATCCCGTGATCCTGGTGATCTAGACTCCAGCAAAACAGATTACAATCCTGTAAATTGGAGTTACGTCTGGATAATCGTAACAGGCGCCTTGATCGTCGGAATAGGGGCAGGACTGGCGTTCGCAATGCGTTCGCTTTAGAGAGGCAAAGCAACTAAGACATTGGGAGCTGTCAATCGCTTACCAGTTGTCGAATTATCGCTATTGCCAATTAACTCCATTTCCTTTCGATAATCGATTTGCTACCCAGCTTTTGATTTGACAAGGTCTATCCGGCAGAAATTGATCACCAGGTTTGAACTGTGTGGCGATCAAGCGTGAAAAAAAGATGAACGGAGACGAAATACAAGAAAGGCTTGATTCAAGCCGTGAACGACTTCTTATGATCCTGGAGCCTCTTCCAGATGATGCTGTAAATCATAGTGGCGCGAGTGGGGAATGGGCCATTAGGGATATTCTGGCCCATCTGGTTGTCTGGGAATCTGAACTGGTTACATGCCTAATGGATCTTAAACAAGGGAAAAAACCCGCCAGGATGCTAGCCGCGATTGCCGATGTTGATGGCTACAACGCTCGCCGCTATGAGGAAAACAAAGACCGAAACCTTGACCAAATATTTGACGATCTTCGAGGGGTTAGGATCCAGTTGGAGGAGTGGCTAACGCGTTTCAGTAATAAGGACCTGACTGATGGTAAGCGCTACAAATGGACAGATAATCTGGCCCTGTGGCAAATAATTGAGGCCAATAGTTTCGGTCATGAGATCGAGCACCTACCTGATATAGAGTCTTTTGTTCGACGATGGGAGCTCGATCAAATTGACCGGCTGGAGTTGTGACGATGACCAGTGACAGACGGATACATATGGCAATGGAATCCGCCTATGAAGCGGCCCATTCAGGAGTCATTATGGTTGACCGTAGCGTGGTTGGCTATCTGCGATTCAGGGGAGAGACCAGGCTCGATCTGATCAATCGCATGTCCACCCAGAAGCTACTCGACCTCTAGCGTGGTGAAGGTGCAGCTACTGTTTTAACCTCGGATATTGGCCGAATCATCGATCGCCTGATCCTTTTCGTCGACGAGGACCTCGTTTACTGTCTGACAGGGGAGAACAATAGTGACAGCATTGCCCGGTACCTGATGCGTTACGTCTTTTTCATGGACGATTTTCACGTCGAGGATCTCAGTAGTGATAAGGCCGTCTTGGGTATCTACGGTGTCGAGGCTGATCCAAAGCTCGGCGAGATGCTAGGATTCCAGGTGAATACGCCGCTATATCACTGGTTTGAAGGAGAAATCACTGGTATCCCGGTTTCAGTCCATAAGATTGATTCGGTGGCTAACGGTGGTTACCTGGTAATCTGCAGGTCGGAAAGCAAGTCGGAAATCTGGGATGTTTTCGCTTCATCAGGCATCATCCCGGCAGACGATGACGCCTACGATTACCTACGCATCGAGAGTGGTCGACCGCGATTTGGTCGCGAATTGACCAGGGAATATATCCCACTGGAGGCTGGTCTGCGGGCCGACATTTCGTTCGACAAAGGCTGCTATACGGGACAAGAGATTATCGCTCGTATGGACAGTCGAGGCAGGTTGGCCAAGAAACTGGTCAGCCTACGACCCGAAGCACCTGTTGAATCAGGAGTGGAATTAAAGGTTGGGGAGAGACGAGCTGGTTCTATCACTTCAGCTGCTGACGGTCCGATTGGCCCGCTAGCAATGGGCTACGTTAAGAGTTCCGTTCTGGAGGAGTATTCTACCTTAGAGGCCGGTTCGACATCAGTCGCCTTGAAAGATCCAGCTGGCTTCCAATCCAGCTGACTCAGCCACAGAGACAGTTTTTTTCGCCTGACTTGCTATAAGAAACACCCCTCCAAATTGTCTGCAACATACCCCAAATAAATCTGCGAATAACCAGCAGTTCACCAGCTCTTTTTAGGAGTCAGTATACTCGTAGAAAACGTCGCGTTCAGGTATACTTGAACAGGTGAAAGCCGCCCATAAAGAGGTGGCATTTTTAGTTTATGGCTCATTCGAAAATTGGGCTAGCAGTGGCCCGATTGAAACAGAAAAATAGCTACCTCACTTACGGAGGTTCCCTTGGATATAGGTACGATAAGTCCAATTGACATCAACCAGGAAATGCGTGACGCATATCTCGATTACGCGATGAGCGTGATAGTTGCGAGAGCGCTGCCTGACGCACGTGATGGTCTAAAGCCCGTTCACCGGCGCATTTTGTTTGCCCTGCACGATATGGGTATACGGGCGAATACACCACATCGGAAAAGCGCCCGAATCGTGGGCGAAGTACTAGGCAAATACCATCCTCATGGCGATCAGGCCGTTTATGATGCGATGGTCCGTATGGCTCAAGAGTTTTCACTCCGCTATATGCTGGTAGATGGTCAAGGCAACTTCGGCAGCATTGACGGAGATGGGGCAGCGGCTATGAGGTACACCGAAGCGCGTCTCTCTCGGGTTGCCAGCGAACTGTTGCTCGATATTGACAAGGATACGGTCGACTTCGCCGATAACTTCGATGGTAGTCTTCAAGAACCAACAGTCCTACCTGCTCGCCTTCCAAATCTATTGATAAACGGCGGTTCCGGTATTGCAGTGGGTATGGCTACCAACATCCCCCCACATAACCTGAACGAGATATGCGACGCAACTATTTACCTGATAGAGCGTCAGGATGATCGGGATGCGGTGACACTAGATGATCTAATGCAATTCGTTAAAGGGCCTGACTTTCCGACTGGTGGCATGATATTAGGCTACGAGGGGATCCGGAATGCTTATGCAACTGGTCGGGGCCGGGTAATCATGAGGGCTGTGGCTGCAGTGGAAGAGATGCCCGGTAGATCCGGACGACATCGCATCAACGTTACAGAAATTCCTTATCAGGTCAATAAGTCAAACCTGATCGAACGGATTGCGGAGCTTGCCAATCAGGGCAAAATCACGGAGATATCCGATTTGAGGGATGAGTCTGACAGACGTGGCATCTCAATTATCGTGGAATTGAAGCGAGGTACTCAGCCAAAGAAAGTGCTGAACCAGCTCTACAAGCACACTCAATTGCAGCAGACCTTTGGTGTACAGTTACTCGCCCTCGTAGAGAGGGAACCGCGCCTACTATCTCTAAAACGGGCGTTGCAGATCTATATCGACCACCGAGTCGATGTTATAACTCGACGGACGCAATATGAAAGGGGTAAAGCGCTCCATCGCCAGCATATCCTGGAGGGACTACGGATTGCCCTTGACCATCTCGATGACGTTATTGAAACCATCAGGAGTTCTCAAGACGCGGATGAGGCCCGGGCGCAATTAATGGAGAGATTTGCTCTATCCGAGGTGCAGGCTACAGCGATTTTGGATATGCAGCTTCGTCGTTTGGCAGCCCTGGAGCGACAAAAGATTGAGGATGAGTACAAAGAGATTAGCGAACGGGTGGAATATCTTGGTGAATTGCTCACCGATCACCAGAAGATTCTGGCTCTCATGAAGGAAGATCTGGTCGAACTCAAAGAGCGGTATGGAGACGAAAGACGTACCGAAATAGTTGTGGGAATAGACGCCTACTTGAACATTGAGGATTTAATTCAGGATGAAGACGTTCTGATATCTATCACTCAGAGGGGATACATCAAGCGAACGCCTGTGGCTGCCTATCGTACACAGGCTCGAGGAGGACGGGGGCTCATCGGTATGAGCACCAGGGATAAAGATGAGCTGGAGCATCTGCTGCATGCCGGAACGCTCAACCATATCCTGTTCTTTACAGATAAGGGCAAAGTCTACTCAGAAAGAGCCTTCGAGATTCCCCAGCTTGACAGAACAGCAAAGGGAGTTTCGCTAATGGCCATTCTCCCTCTAATGCCTGATGAGAAAGTCACGGCTGCTTTGGCTGTTCACAGTTTCGCCGACGCTGAATACTTAACCATGATTACCCGAAAGGGACGAATTAAGAGGGTGAAGGTAAACGCTTTCGCTCACGTCCGCTCCACCGGTTTAATCGCTATCAACTTGGCTGAAGACGACTCCTTGGGTTGGGTCAAGATGACCACGGGTGGGCAGGACCTTATTGTTGTTAGTGAAAGGGGCCAGGCTATTCGCTTTAATGAGGAAGATGTCCGGGCTATGGGACGCGCGGCCGCTGGCGTTTATGCCATGCGTCTGGTAGAGGGTGATTTAATAACTGGAGCTGATGTGGTTAGGCCCGATTGTCACCTTCTGCTTATTACCGAAAAAGGTTATGGTAAACGTACGGAATTGGATGAGTTCCGCCGACAGGGTCGCTATGGAAAGGGTGTGCGGGCAATGTTTATTAGCGATCTAACCGGAAAGATCGTCAGCGCAAGAGTCGTGACCAACAATGATGGCGTAACATTCATCTCGACCGGCGGAATCATCCTTCGCACCTCAGTCGACCTGATTTCAATCCAAAGTCGTCATTCTCGGGGGGTCTCTGTAATGGACCTTAAAGATAGCGATGTCATTGTCTCCGTGGCCATCGTTCGAGAGGGCTACCTATCTCGTGTCAAGGATGATGATGCAGATGAAGACGAAGATTCGCCTTCAGAATCGATAATGGCGGAGGACGAAATATCATCACCAACAGAAGATTAGTTTTCATCTTTCCGGCAATTCGTTTACATCAAGAACAGACATGTAGTCAATCACTGTCTAAGTGAGTATTACTCGCCACTATCATTTCTCCGCCAGCACTTAGAGTGCTCATTCTGTTCTGATAGTGTTTTCGCTATCACCCAGGCAGGCGTGAAGCTCGCAACGCCCGTCAGTGTTACTCGATCCCATCCTTTTATGAACGTCGGTCTTAGAGCTGAACCGGCGTATCTAAAAAAACGTTCTTCAGAAGCGTTCGCCGTCACGGCGACAGGGCATCGAGCCAGCCACCGCGCTTTGTTGATTGCCAATATGCCATCGTTCTTTTGCCATAACACTATCGGGATGGCTTTACACAAAGAATGCAGACCACGAATTTAAGAAATCCACAGCGTGCTGGTCCGTAATCGAATCACTTATCATTATTCTACCAATAGATATTCGGCACGGCAGTCCCATTACGTAATGACCGATAGCATAACAACCATCATTCTGCAAATACATTAGGTGCGAGAAATACTGGCGCGTGCATCCGGCGACATATTGCGAATCACCCATCCGGATTTACATGGAATAGGTTCCAGTGAATTCTTGCGCTTTAGATCCAGTGATAATCTTGCGCGAAACCGAAACGGATGGTACTCTATTCGCTATCATTACGTTCAACAGGAGAGTAAGATGATAGTTAATTTATTACCTATGCTGATGGAGCAGCATGAATTATCAATAAGGGAACTGTCCCGAAGGACAGGCGTGACCTATACGACCATTCGCGCCGTCTATCATGGCGAACGACGTAGCGTTAACCTGGATGTGCTCGACGCGATATGTCTTTCCCTGAACGTTCAGCCTGGAGATATACTCATGTATCTCCCACCAGGGCGGGCTTTTGACGAAGAGCTAACGCGCGAGTCAATAGAGGAAAGCAATAAAAAGCGGTCAGATCCGGGTCACGAAAAGATCCCCGGAGGAAGTGATGGCTGGGTAACCTGGGAATAATTTCCCACCTGCCATGGTTCGTTTAGTGCGCTTTTTCACGTATTTTTGCTGTTCACCTGGGCCAGGAATCTGTAACATGGTGACATAAGTAATATACTGTCGTGAAAATCACAAGACGGGAATAGTGTCGAACTGATTTGTATCCGATGGCCAAAGATTCGGAATAGGTCCACGGCGACCGGTTCGCATTGCATTGGCTTGAAGAAAGATAGTGGCGAGTGGAATGAGGGCAGCGATATACATTAGAACCTCGGCGGAGGAACGCGATGTGGGCCAGAACGACCCAGCGATTCAACGCGAAAAATGCGAGGCCATGGCGATCCTTAAGGGATGGGAAGTAGCTGGAATCTATATTGACGAAGGTCTTAGCGGCTCCTTGGCCGAGGAGGGCAGATCTGGTTTGGCAGAATTGATCGATGCCTTTCAAGGTGAAGAGGCAGAGGTTGCCATTGTTGCGTCTTTAGATCGATTAGCGACTAACATACACCTGGCACTATCTACGATTCTTCAGATCACAGGACTTGGAGCGGTGTTTGTCTCTTGCAGCGAGGGATTTGACTCAAGCACACCAACTGGCCAGTTCGTCTTGGACATGTTTTCCCATCTGGCTGATTTAGAACATCTCTCTTCCAGCTCAATTGATGAGGGGGCTGCCTGGGATGAGCTGCATTCTTACAGAAAACCACTACCCCTGGGATATATCCACGGCTCGGAAGGCCCAGAAATTGACGTCATCTCCGCTCGTATCGTCCGAAGGATTTTCGAACTAAGAGGCGATGGGTATTCACTGGAAGAGATTGCCAAGTGGATGGGTTTTGAGGGTATCGTCCCGCCGACAGGCGAACAGTGGACGCCATCAGGAATCAAGTCTGTATTGGATGACGGGGATAAATATCGTGGCGGATTTCAACAGAATAGTGAAGAACGTTGGCCTCCTATTTTATCAAATTGATTAATCGTCAGGTGTATTATGAACCGACTTAGCAAAATCATGGGCATTTGCCTCTTGGTTCTTTTGTTTGTATTTGTTGGCCTGGTCCAGGCTGACACTCTCTATACAGTTCAGCCAGGGGACACTCTTATTGGCATATCACTACGATTTGGCGTCTCGATGCAGATAATCGTGGCTGCAAATAACATCGTCAACCCAGATTTAATCTATGCCGGTCAGACCCTGGTAATACCCGACGATGAAGGATCAGGAGGTGCGACAACCGGCCCAACTCAACCGACGCCGCCACCGCCAGCTAGT
>PVMK01120926.1_pt1 | contig 97794 bp, 102 predicted proteins | sample 1853481 | NCBI WGS metagenome assembly PVMK01 (sample SAMN08533507, study PRJNA380276) | Marine sediment metagenome, whole genome shotgun sequencing project.
GCCGAACAACTCCGCGAGTGGCACCGGAATCGACCTCGAGCCAGCGCGTGTCCAGGCGACCCATCTCCGGTGCCTCAAAGGCCACCTGCACGCCGCTGTCGGCCAGAAACTGCTTGATCTTGGGCCAGACGATGGAGGGCGGTTGCGGAACCAGCAACCAACGGCGATCGCCCAGGCTTTGCATCCGCACCGATTGGGCCTCGTCACGAACGTACAGGCTATTCGGCTTCGGCGCTTTATCCGGGTAGGTCTCACTGCCCACGCGATCCTGAATCGGCGGAATCACCATGACTTCACGAATGGCTACACCGGACAGATCCTCCGGGACCAGCAATGCCGGTCGCTCCTGAGCGTCCAGGTAATCGTCGGAGCGATCGACAATCAGCCCGCGGTCGTCGCTGAGCCAGCCGCACCCGCTCAACACCAACGCGACCCCGGTCGCAACAACCAGAAGAGCCCAAAGTCGCACCCTCACGACAGCGCGCCCGCCTGCAGCAAGCGTGCCCGCAGCTCTGCCTGCGGCCCCTCCGACAGCGGCAGGAGCGGTAGTCGGATACCGGTATCGATCCTGCCCATTTCATGCAACGCCCATTTTGTGGGCGATGGGCTCGACTCGACAAACAGAATTTCGTGGATCGGTTGCAGTTGTGCGTCCAGGCGTTCCGCCTGCTGCTCATCGCCCGCGAGATATGCGTTGAGGAACTCGGCCATCATTGCCGGCAGCACGTTCGCCGTCACCGAAATCGCGCCTACCGCCCCACGCCGCAACATGTCGAGGTTCTGGGCATCCTCACCCGAAAGAATGACGAAGTCATCCGGACACAGGGCTCTGAGTTCGGACACCCGGGCCGAATCTCCACACGCCTCCTTGATGCCAATGATGTTGTCGACGCCAGCCAGCCGAGCGACGGTATCGGCCGTCATATCGCAGGCCGTTCGGGGCGGGACGTTGTAGAGGACAATCGGGACGTCCACCGCCGCCGCTATCGCCATGTAGTGCCTGAACAATCCTTCCTGAGTGGGACGATTGTAATAAGGCGTCACCGACAGACATGCGTCAACGCCGGTGTCGGCCGCCCCGCGGGTCAGCTCGATGGCTTCTGCGGTCGCGTTGGCGCCGGTTCCGGCAATCACAGGCAGACGACCGGCAACCCGATCGACGGTTCGCGCCACCACGTCGAGATGCTCGGTCACGCTCAGGGTGGCAGACTCACCCGTAGTACCCACGGGCACGATGCCATGGGTGCCGCTGTCGAGATGCCAATCGATCAGCGCGTCGAGCGCTTCCCAATCGACCTCGCCCGAGGCGCACATGGGAGTTACCAGCGCTACGATACTGCCGGATAACATCGAATGATCCCGAGAATATAGTTCTGACCAAAACTGCGGCCATGGTAATGGCGGGTCAGTCCGATCACAAGGCGGCTTGTGTGGGAGCCGTATCAGTAACGGCGCCGCCCTGGTCGAGATCGCCGCGCGGCCAGGCGTTGTTCACCGCCTTGAACAACGTGGCCAGCGGGATCGCGAAGAACACGCCCCAGAATCCCCACAGCCCCCCGAACACCAGCACCGCAACGATGATCGCAATCGGGTGCAGATCGACCGCTTCGCCCAGCAGCAGCGGCAGCAGCACGTTACCGTCCAGCGCTTGAATAGCCGCATACGCACCGAGCACGTACACGAGCTCCCACGACCAGCCCCATTGCAAGACCCCCACCAACGCAACCGGTAGCGTTGCGACCGCCGCACCGATGAACGGCACCAACACAGACAACCCCACAATCAGCCCAAGCAGCGCGGCGTAATTGAGCCCGAGAATCGTCAACACAACGAAGGTGACCGAACCGACGATCAGGATCTCGACCGCCTTGCCGCGCACGTAGTTGGCAATCTGCGTGCTCAGCTCGCTGCCCACCTGGTCCAGGAGTGGACGCTCTTTCGGTAGCAGCGACGCAACCCAGGCGACGATCTGGTCACGATCGCGAAGAAAGAAAAATACGGAAAAGGGGACGAGCACCAGGTACACCGTCAACCCCAGCACCGAGGGCACCTGCGCCAGCACGCCCTCCAGAACGACCCGTCCCAGCCCACCGAGTTCGCCACTGAGCATCGTCAGCCAGGCGTCGACCTGCGCGTCGTCGATCAGGTCAGGCAGCCACTCGGGCAATCGGCGCATCAGCGTCTGCAACTGCGAAACGACCCCCGGCAGCGCATTGACCAGCGACGACAACTGCCGCCACACCAGGGGGAAAACAAACAGCATCAGCGCGATCAGGGCGCCTAGAAACAGCACAAAGGTGAGGTAGACCGCCAACCCACTCGGTACGCGCCAGCGTTCCAGGCGAACCACGATACCCTGCAACAGAAACGCCAGCACGAGGCCGGTCAAAACCGGCGCCAGCACGCCCCCGAGGGTGATCAACACGAGGAAGGCGGCGACCAGCAGCACGACGAGATAGATCGCCTCTTCGTGTGAGAAGTACCGGTTGATCCAACCGCCAATGACTTCGAGAAACCGCATCGCCGCTACTGTGCCTTCTTGCGCAACAGATAGCGGAACTCACCGTCCGCTGCCACGGACTCGAGCAGTTGGTGGCCACTTTGCCGTGAAAACACCTCGAAATCGCGAACCGACCCCGGATCCGTGGCAATCACACGCAGCAACTGGCCCGGCTGCATTTCGTTCAGCGCCTTTTTCGCCTTGAGCAGCGGCATGGGGCAATCGAGCCCTGAGAGGTCGAGTTCGACCGCTGTTTTCTCGGTCATCTGTGCGTCGTCTCCATGATTCTCCAAGTATCGCACAGCAGCGCAGATTCGGATGCCAGGGAACTTTTGCCCGGGGCGCTCTATCCACATATCATGTGTTTCATGGATGCCACGCGGATCGGAAGCCGACTCTCCATCGCCCTGCTGTCGCTGCTCGGGGCAGCGCTTGCAGTGGCCACCACCAGTGAGCGCCTGCCAGACCTTGGCGACGCATCATCCGCGATCGTGTCGCTGGAGGTGGAGCGCGCGCTCGGGGAGCAGTTCCTGCGGCAGATTCGTGCCCGGGTGCCAACCGTCAGTGATCCGATTCTGAAGTACTACACGGAGATACAGCTGTATCAACTGGCCCAGCACTCGGAGCTGAAGACCAAGATCCTCCACCCCGTGCTGATCGACAGCGAGCAGCTCAACGCGTTTGCTGCACCCGGCGGCGTGGTCGGTATCAATATGGGGTTGTACCTGAGTTCCAAGGACGTGCACGAGTATTCGTCGGTGCTCGCTCACGAGCTGGCCCACCTCAGTCAGCGCCACTTTGCGCGGGGGGTTGAAATGCAGCAGCGTCAGACCCTCCCCTACCTTGCCGCCATGCTCGCCTCGATCGTCATCGCCGCCACCGCCGGGGGCGATGCCGGGATGGCCGCGATGAGCGCGACCCAGGGCCTGGCCCAGCAAAGCCAGTTACGCTACAGCCGTGGACGCGAGCAGGAAGCAGACCGCATCGGCATCACCACCCTGTATCAAGCCGGTCTCGATCCCCATGGCATGTCACGGATGTTCGAACGCATGCAGCGCGCCTATCGCTACAGCCGGCGTCCTCCGGAGTTTCTGCTCACCCACCCGTTGACGGAATCGCGCATCAGCGACGCGCGCAACCAGAGCGCCCAATATCCGCGACGCGGCTATGCAGACTCTCAACACTTCCAGCTGATGCGGGCACGAGTCATGGTTCGCTATGCCAGCACCCCGAGCGAGGGCGTGCAGCAGTTCCGGGACCTCGTCGAACGAACCAACGGCGCCGACTGGGCTTACTACGGCCTGGCAGTGGCGCTTGGCGCAGCGGGAAGCCACGAAGAGGCCCTGGATACCGCCAAGATCATCTTTCCCAGTCATCCCCGGGATATCCTGTACATCGCCACCCACGCGGATCTGCTGATCGGTGCGGAGCGGTACGACGAGGCCATCGGGTTGCTCGCACATCAGCTGGTGATCAACCCGGACAACAAACCCATGTCGGTGCTCTATGCAGCCGCGCTGACCGGCGCACGGCGATATGTCGACGCCGAAGAGGTGCTGGAGCATCTAACCGACATCTACCGCGACGATGACGACATCTGGTTCGAACTCGCCGAGACCGCTGGCCTGGCCGGCAATACCATCGGCGTGCATCAGGCTCGAGCCGAATACTTCGCGCTGGTCGGAAACTACCAGAGCGCCATCAAACACCTGGAGTATGCGCGCCGCCTGGCCGACCCCACCAACTACCAACTGAATGCGCGCCTCGACCAGCGGATACGCGACTTCCGCGGCGAACTCGAGGAAATGCGCCGATCCTAGCGCTCTGAGGGCGCGGCTAGCTGGCCGCGAATTCCAGCATGCGGCGCAACGGCAACATTGCGCGTCGCCCGATCTCCGGGTCGACGAAGATCTCCCGGTCACCGGACAACAGGGAATCCCGCAGCTCGGTCAGCTCATTCATCGCCATCCACGGACAATGGGCACAACTGCGGCAGGTCGCGCCCTCTCCCGCGGTAGGTGCTTCGATGAATCGCTTGCCGGGCGCCGCGGCACGCATCTTGTGGAATATGCCGCGGTCGGTGGCAACGATGAAGATCTCGTTGGGCAACGTCTGAGCGGCACGTATGAGCTGGCTGGTCGAGCCTACCGCATCCGCGACGTCGATGATCGCAGCGGGTGACTCCGGATGCACAAGCACCGCCGCGTCCGGGTAGACCGCTTGCAGATCGAACAGAGCCTTGGACTTGAACTCTTCATGGACGACGCAGGAGCCACTCCACAGCAACATGTCGGCGCCGGTCTGCTGGCGGATGTACGCGCCCAGATATTTGTCCGGGGCCCACAGAATTTTCTCTCCGCGCCCCGCAAGGTGTTCGACAATCGCCTCACCGACGCTGCTGGTGACCACCCAGTCTGACATGGCTTTGACTCGCGCCGAGGTATTGGCGTAAACGACCACCGTCCGGTCTGAATGCTCCGCGCAAAATGCTTCGAACTCGTCCGGTGGGCAGCCCAGGTCGAGGGAACAGGTCGCCTCCAGGGTGGGCATCAGCACCCGCTTTTCAGGCGACAGGATTGTCGCCGTCTCGCCCCTGAAGCGAACGCCCGCCACAACCAGCGTTTCCGCCGCATGATCATGCCCGAACCGCGCCATCTCCAGGGAGTCGGACACGCAGCCGCCGGTCTCCTCCGCCAGGTCCTGAACATTCGCATCGACGTAGTAGTGCGCCACCAACACCGCATTGCGGGATTCGAGTAGCCCGGCAATCTCGGATTTGAGCTCAGCGATGGCCTCGGGGCTCAATACCTCCGGTTCGTAGATTGGGATCTGCTCACCGTGCAGACTGTGGTCCGGCAGATTCATGGCTGCACTCGCGCGGCGTTTCCGCTCGTCACACCAGGGACGTCGGATTTTAACACAGGGGGTCGCAGCGCTTACCATGCTGGGATTGCACATCGGATCTCACGATGCCGTCAATCTGTCTGCTCAGCACCGCCACGACTGACGCCGCAAACGACAATCCGGAGCGATTGGCCGCGGCGTTCAGGAACGCCGGTTGGAACGTGGTGCGGCGCGATCAGGATTCCATACGTAGTGCTGGCGGCCTGTTGACGCTCGGCCCCGACGACCGTCCTCTGGAAGCATTCGACCTGATCTGGTTGCTGGGTCTCGGGGACCGCCACTCGTTCCTGGACCGCATGCAGCTGCTCGCCAACGTCCACCCGAGGCGGATGGTCAACACGTCGATCGCGCTGCTCGAGCTGCACGCCAAACATGCACTGCCGCTGGCCGAGCTTTCCGATCTGCATCCGGATACGTATGCCAGTTGCGATCCGGCATGGTTACGCTCGATCGTGGAGACCGGCGGAGACTGGATCCTGAAGCCTTCCGCCGGTAGCTTCGGCCATCACGTAGCCAGGGTCGACGCGAGCCACCCGGGACTGGACATGCTGCTCGAGGGGCTGACCGGGCCGGACGGCTCCAGCTACTGCATCGTGCAACGCTATGTTCCAGAAATCGAAATCGGCGAAACCCGCGTGCTGGTGGCCAACTGCGAGGTTGTCGGCTGTTACCGCAGACTGCCCGGCCCCGACCACCTTGCCAATCTCAGCGCCGGGGCGCGGACCGCGCGCCATACGCTGACCACCTCAGAGCAGCGCATCGCACGGCGGGTTACCGAGTTCCTGCGGGGCCGTGGCGTTCGGTTCGCGGCGATCGATATCGCGGGGCGTTACGTGATCGAGTACAACATTGCGAACCCGGGCGGCATGGAGACGATCGAACGATTGACCGGCAGGAACCCCGCGCTCGACATCGTGGCAGCCTTCTCCACATAGCAAGACCCGGGAAGCGCGACCTCGGCCCGGACGCAGCGGTGGTACCGGCAGCAGATCAGCGGGTACCGCCGTCGACCCGGATGATGGCGCCGGTGGTAAAGCTGCCTCCCGCACCGGCCAGGTACAGGGCGGCGGCCACGATCTCTTCGGGTTCCCCGCCACGCCCCAGCGCCATGGTCGTGGTCGCGCGCTGCTCGAACGCCTCCATGTCCCAGGCGTGCGATATGTCCGTCAGAAACGGTCCCGCCATGATGCAGTTGACCCGTACTTTCGGCCCGAAAGCGAACGCGAAGGACCGAGTGATGTTGTTCAGACCCGCTTTGGCGGCTCCGTACGGCTCAGAGTCCGGGCTCGGACTGACCGACGCCGTGCTCGAGATATTGATGATGCTGCCCCCGTCCCCCTCGGCCATGCGGGTACCGATCAGAGCACTGAGTCGATACGGGCCCTTGAGGTTGAGCGCGATCACCTTGTCGAACAGGTCCTCCCCGACATCCACCAGCGACGGGTAGAGTGGCGACATCCCGGCGTTGTTGATCAGCACGTCGACCCGCCCGAACTCGGCATAGGCCGCATCCACCAGACCTTCGACTTCATCCCAATGGCCGATATGACAGGCGTGGGCCAAGCCCCGCCGCCCCATCCCCTCGATCTGCGCCACGACTTCCTGACAATTGTCGAGCTTACGGCTGGCAACGATCACGTCGGCACCGCGTTCCGCGAAGGCCAGCGCCATCGCTTTGCCCAGCCCGCGACTTCCGCCAGTGACCAGTACTACCTTGTCGGTGAAATCGAACAACGCATCAGACATGACATCCCCCACATTTGGCTCCTTTGTCGACCTGAGCTTAAGTTGGCCCAAGCCGGCTTTTCTCATAGACTTCGCCGAGCGCGTAATCCTGCCAAGCAACCGCGCATGAACACAAGAGGCAGGTATTCGAGGGGAAGAGGCACGAGGTTCCGCTGAGGTTCGCCGGCAAAGCGATCGGCAGGTTCCCAACGGGGCCCCAACGGGTCCGTAACGGGCGTTCGGCAGCGTAGCGTGGTCTTCCCGACGAATTCAATCAACGCTGACAGGAGAACCCTATGGGTATGCTGGACGGAAAAGTTGCGCTGGTGACCGGCGCGGGTGGTGGCCTTGGTCGCACCCACGCGATGCTGCTGGCCCAGGAAGGGGCCGCGGTCGTAGTCAACGACCTCGGAGGGGCGCGGGACGGGACCGGCGCCGGGCACAACATGGCCGACGAAGTCGTCAAGGAGATCATCGCGGCGGGCGGTCAGGCAGTTGCCAACTATGGTTCCGTTTCCGACCCAGCGGCGGCTCGAGCGATGGTTCAGACCGCCGTTGATAGCTTCGGCAAGCTGGACATCTGCATTTGCAACGCCGGCATCCTGCGTGACAAGTCGTTCAAGAACATGACCGACGATATGTGGGACGTGGTCGTGGACGTACACCTGCGCGGCACCTACCTGTCGAGCAAAGCAGCTTATGATCAGATGCTGGAGCAAGGGCATGGCGGCCGAATCATCATGACCAGCTCAACTTCAGGGTTGCTGGGGAATTTCGGGCAGACCAACTACGGCGCCGCGAAGGCCGGCATCGCCGGATTGATGCGCTGCCTCTACCTCGAGGGCGTGAAGTACGGCGTGACCGTCAACGTTCTGGCGCCCACCGCCATGTCCCGCCTCACCGAAGACATCCTTCCAGAGGAAATGCAGGAAGCGTTCCCGCCGGACAAGGTCTCGCCCCCTGTAGTGTGGCTATGCACGGACGAAGCAAAGGACGTCACGGGACGCCAGTTCCTGGTTGCCGGCAATCGCGTATCGCTGCTGTCATGGCAACTTACGCCGCTGGCCTCGAAGGAAGACGACGAAGGACCCTGGGACGTCGAGGCCGTGGGCGAAGCGATCCTGTCAACCAAGGACAGCTGGCCACCCATCAACCCGATGCGCGGCTGAGCGGCTGAGCGGGATGTGACGATGTCCGGGCCGCTAACGGGGTTCAAGGTGCTCGATCTTTCGGCCGTGGTTTCCGGACCTCTGGCCGCCGCAATGCTTGCGGATCAGGGCGCCCAGGTGATCAAGGTCGAGCGCCTCGAAGGCGACATCCAGCGGCACGTCGGCAGCAACCGTAACGGCTTTTCCGGGATGTTTCACGTTCTGAACCGGGGCAAGCGGTCTATCGCGCTGGACCTCGGCCATCACGAGGGCCAGGGCATCGTCAAACGCCTGGCCGCCTCCAGCGACGTCGTGATCCAGAACTTCCGTCCTGGGGTCGTCGACCGAATGGGCGTGGGCTACGACGCCTTGAGCGTAGACAACCCGGGGCTCGTTTACCTGTCGATCAGCGGCTTCGGCCAGGACGGTCCTCGGGCCGGCGAGCGTGCCTACGACCCGATCATTCAGTTTTACTCGGGGGTCGCCGCAGTTCAGGGACGCATCGATAAGGACCACCCCGAACAACCGCAACAGGTCAATCAACTGATTCTGGACAAGCTGACGGCCTACAACGGCTGTCAGGCAATCACGGCGGCACTGCTGGCGCGATCGAAAACGGGCACGGGGCAACACATTGAACTGGCGATGCTGGACGTGGCGATCGCCTTCCTCTGGTCCGACGCGGCCGCAGATCAGATTCTGTTGGGAGACGATGAAATCGTTACTCGCCCGCCCATCGGCGCGGCCGGCAGCGTGGTTCGCTTCAGCGACGGTTGGGGTACGACCATGACCCTGTCAGATCACGAGTTCGCAGGGCTGTGTCGGGCCTATGGCTTCCCGGAGGTTGCCGACGACCCGCGCTTCGCGACCATGGCGGAGCGAATCAAGCACCGCACCGAATATGCAAAGGTAATGCGCGAACAGGTATTTCCCGCTGCAGCGCAGTTGAGCATCGCGGAAGCGGCCGCGAGGTTGCAAGCCGAGGATGTGCCCTTTGCCAGCGCCCGCCACCTGGAGGAACTGCCCGAGGACGAGCAGATCCAGCACAATGAAATGTTCCGCGAACTCGATCACCCGATTGCGGGTCGTCTCCGCGATGCCAGGCCGGCGCCACGGTTTCTCGGCACGCCGGCCGCACCGGGCGGACCGGCACCCGAGGTCGGTCAGCATACGCGCGCCATTCTCGCCGAGATCGGCTACGCGGGTGCCATCGATGAATTGCTCGAAGCGGGCGTCGTCCATGCGTCATGAAGCGCTCATTCACCTCAACCCCTAAGCTGAGGACTCTCATATGAACTTCGGCTTCACCGAAGAACAGGAAATGCTCCGCGATCAGGTCCGGCGCTTCATGCAGGAAGACTGCGCCATGACGACGGTCCGGGAAATCGTATCCGCCGATCCGGTCTTCTCGGCGCCGCTGTGGACAAAGATGGCGGAACTCGGCTGGCTGGGCTTGATCATTCCCGAGGAATTCGGCGGCGTCGGTCTGCGCTGGGTCGACCTGACGGTCGTCCTGGAAGAAACCGCACGCGGCCTGAGCCCCCTGCCGTTGGTCTCCAACACACTCGCCGCCGCCGCACTGCTGCGCTGCGGCAACTCCGCACAACAGCAGGCCTGGCTGCCCGGCCTCGCGAATGGCAGCTGCGTGGCCACCATCGCGCTGTACGACGAGCCCAATTGGATCGACGCCGCCGCCATCACGCTGGAGACAACGGATGGCAAATTGAGTGGCAGCAAACCCTATGTCCCCGACGCCGGTTGTGCAGATCTGTTCATCGTCGCGTTCCGCGACGGCCCCGAACCCAATGACCTGAAGCTTGCTCTGCTCGACCGCGATACCAAGGGCCTCAGTGTGACCGGTCAGCCGATCATGGATCGAACCAAACCCATGGGTACGCTCGTTCTCGATGACATCTCGCTGGATCCGGACCGGGTGTTGACGCTGGCCGAAGCCGATCTGACCTTCCTGACGGATTGCGGCGCCGTCGCCGTTACCGCGGAGATGGTCGGCGCGGCAGACGCCGCACTGGCAATGACCACAGGCTATGCCAAGGAGCGCGTCCAGTTCGGCAACCTGATCGGTAAGTATCAGGGTGTGAAGCACCGCCTGGCCGATATGTACGTCGATATCGAATCGTTTCGATCGCTGCTCTACTACGCGGCCTGGACTGTCGATGAGGCGCCCGGGGAGCTGTCACGGGCCGTGTCGCTGGCGAAGGGTTACGCGTCCGACGCATTCGCCCAGATCGGCATCGACGCCGTGCAACTGCACGGCGCCATCGGATTCACCGCGGAGTATGACATCCAGCTGTACCTGAAACGCTCGAAGTGGGCGCGGCCCATGTTCGGGGACACCGACTATCACTACGACCGCGTCGCCACACTTGGAGGACTGTAATGGACTTCGAATACACGCCCGAAGAACAGTCGTTTCGCGAGGAAGTCCGAGCGTTCCTGAAAGCAAACCTGCCGGCTCCCAAGGAGCGTGGGCCGCAGTTCCTGAAGGGCTGGCTGACCAAGGTGCGGGAGAAACGCTGGGTCGGATTCTCCTGGCCAACCGAAGTCGGCGGCGGCGGCGGTGGGCTGATCGAGCAGTCGATTCTCAAAGAAGAAATGGCGTTGGCGAAGGCCCCGCCACTCGGGACCGATATGATGGGTCTCGCCTGGGTCGGGCCGGGAATCATCCAGTACGGGACAGAAGAACAGAAGCAGCGTTTCATTCCGTACATCCTGGATTCCAAAGGCACCTTCTGCACGGGCTACTCCGAGCCGAACTACGGCAGCGACCTTGCGTCGATCCAGACCAAGGCGGTGCTGACCGGCGATCACTACGTGGTGAACGGGCAGAAAATCTGGACCACACTCGCCCCCTGGGCCGATTGGATAATCCTGCTGACACGCACCGACTTCGACGTCGCGGTCAAACACGAAGGTATCACCTGTCTGCTGGTGGACATGAAATCCGAGGGCGTGGACGTGCGTCCGATCGAGAACATGGCAGGTGACAAGCACTTTGCGGAAATTTTCTTCACAGACGTCAAAGTGCCCGTGAACCAGCGTCTCGGTGACGAGGGCAAGGGCTGGGCGGTGACCGTTTCCGCCCTGGCCAACGAGCGTTCCAGCATCGGCGAGGTAACTCAGATGTTCGGCAAGCTGGATACCCTCAAAGACCTGGTGAAGCACACCCGGAAGGCCGGCAAGCCCGCAAGCGAAGATCCGTTGGTGCGCCGCAAGCTCGCGCGCTTCGAGGCGCAGATCGCGGCGATGAAGTACAACGGATTGCGCTACCTGACCAAGCAGCTCAACGACGAACCGCTATCGAGCGAAACCTCGGTGAACAAGCTGCATCGCGCCAGCCTGGAGATCGAGATGGACGACTTCGCGGTGGAACTGAACGGTCAGGCCGGGTTGGAACTGAGCGGCGGTGAGCACGCGATTGAGGGGGGCAAGTGGAGCAAGGCCGCGCTGAACTGGCCAAACGTGGTGATCGGCGGCGGCACGCCGAACATTCAGCGCAACATCATCGCCGAACGAATTCTCGGACTGCCAAAGGACGGTGGCGACTAAGCATCCGGCGTCTCTCCTGCGAGGCGTTCGAGCCGGGCAAGCCGATCCGGTTCGTTCTGCACCAGCCATGAGTCTGCGCTGAGCAACGCGTGAGCGCGCGCGAACTGCGCGCGTGCCTGGTTCGTCTTTCCCTGGGCATACAGACACTCGCCAAGCTCCTCGTACACGTAGCCGTCCTGTCCGCCAGCCTCCCGCCACTCCTGTTCGAGCGCGGTGTTGATTTCCAGGGCTTCGGCACAGCGGTCCAGAAAGCGAAGCTGCTTCGCCACGGACCAGCGGGCGATTCGCAGCCGGTCGGGTTCATCGCGACCCGCAAAGAAGGTCTCGCCTTTGCGATGTGCCGCCAGCGCGGCGGCATAGTCTTCGAGCTCGAAGTATCCCCAGCCAAGATTGTTGTACAGCGATCCCAGCCACTTCTGTGCCGCTGGATCACTGCTTTTCTCGGCGTAGGCGATCAGCCGTTCGTTCCACTCGATGCCTTCGCGTCCCTCGGCCACAATCGCGATCATGTGGCCAGCATCGACGGCAAACCCGTCTGCTCCGGCGTCCTGTCCCAGGTCCCACGCTTCCTCGAAGTCTGACCTTGCCAATTCGGATTTTCCGGAACTGTTCAACGCCCGCCCATGCTCGAGCAACCAACGCACGCGGGTTTCGTCATCCGCTGCCGCCAGCTCCGCGCGCACGCTATCGAGCAGCGCAAAGGCTTCGTCGAATCGACCCTGCAGGCCCAGCGTCCGCGCCACCTGCGTGGTGAGTTGAATCCGGTAATCGAGATTCGGGGGCTCTCTGACGAGCAGTTCCCGAAAGCGGATCTCAGTCGCCACCGGATCACCATAGTCCCACCAGTCGTCGAACGCCGGCCAACTATCCGCCATGCTGAATCCGCTTGTCGTCAGGCACAGGATCCCGACAAACCCACGCATCGATCAGCCCCATCGCCCCCATTCGAAGGGCTCGATGCCGTGCTCGGCCAGCTGCCAGATCGACGCTTGGGCCGTTCCGACGTCGAGATCGAGAAACCCGATAGTCCCCAGCTGCGTGTCGTGGTTGTGGGGATAGGTCGGCGATCCCGGATTGACGCACAGGATGCCGTCCACTTCGGTGACGCGCTCGACGTGCGTGTCCCCGGACACGATCACGTCCGGCCGCTGGTCCGGGAAGAACCGCTCCACCCACCGGGCCATGGTCAGGTTGGGCGGCCGATCCGGAATCGGGACGTAGTGGGTAAGACCCACCTTCAGGCCATGGAATTCGAGCAGCCAGGCGTAGCGTACGCGCGCATCCTCGGGCTGCACGTCCCGGCCTGCTGAGCCGTCTTCCCCGTTGCCGCGGGCAGCGTAGACGGGAGCGACCTCCTGCAGCGCGTCGAGTACGTGAAATTCGTGCACGTCCCCGGCGTGAAAGATGCAGTCGACCCCATCAAAGGCATCGAACACCTGAGGCCAGAGCTCGTGACGCGCTTCAGGGATATGGGTATCCGATATGAGTCCGATGCGCACTGCGGCCATCAATCATCCCTTGGTGATGAATGGCTTGACCAAGGTGCCCGACCGGCCATGACTACCACGTCCACCGCCGTGACCAGGCCGACCGCCATATCCGGGATGTGCTGGAAGATGGCCGGGGCGATGTCCACTGCCCTGACCGTAGCCGTAGTCCTCCCGGTAGCCAAACCGACTACCGGAGCGGCGCTTGTATTTGTAGCTGTAGCGAACCGGATAGGCATAGCCATAACCATAGCTGCCCGGGCTGCTCTCGGCATACGCGGCAGCATTGCGTTCCTGTTCGAGGGCGAGCCTCGCCCGGGCAAGCTCCACATTCTGCCGACGCCGTTCCAAGATCTCCTGGGCGCGGGCCTGGCGAGATTGTTCGAGGAGCGCAATCAACTCCAACTGCTGGTCCATCAACCGGCCGTGTGCGTCGATCATTTCCGGCGCGGGGTTCACGCTCGACAGTTGGAAATGCTCATCGGCATCGCTGCCGCGCGTATCGCTGAACTGCACCACGCCGTGTTCATCCACTGAACGATAGACATCCACCTGGGCCACGAGGGGCCCGGTCCACAGCAGCATCGTCAACCCTAAAGCTCGCCAGTTTCGCACCACGGCCCACCTTCGCCTGCGCAGCTGTACTGATCTGACCACGATATTCGGATAGGGTGGTCTTGCCAAGGTCGGGGACATGAGGGGGTTGTAAGTGTTGGATTGGTCAACAGTACGCGCACAGGCCAACGATGACGCGGAGTTCCAGCTTCACGCACGCTTCTGGAACAGCACCGTGAAGCTGGACATCGGCTCTGAAAGCACCCGCATCGACATCGCCAACGGTGAGATTCGCTCCATCGAGCCCTGGCTCGGCGGCCTCGCCGGGAACCTCCACATCGCGGCGCCCGAGGACGACTGGGCGCGGCTGCTCGAAGCGGTACCCAAGCCCTTCTATCAGGACATCTATCCGGCGAGCGTGCATCACGGCTTCGAGATCCATGGTGACACCCCGCACTTCTGTGCCTACTACCCCGCCCTGCGCCGCTTCGTCGAAATCATGCGGGAGGTGCACAATGCCTAGGTTCGACACCGCCACGGGCCGAGACGTCTATCCGGCGAGCGTGCATCACGGCTTCGAGATCCATGGTGACACCACGCACTTCTGTGCCTACTACCCCGCCTTGCGCCGCTTCGTCGAAATCATGCGGGAGGTGCACAATGGCTAGGTTCGACACCGCCACGGGCCGATACGTCTATCTCGACCTCGAACCCTGCGAGCACCGTGTTTACTTCGAAACCGCCGGCCGCGGAATTCCAATGCTGCTGCAACACACCGCCGGTGCAGATGCCCGGCAATGGCGGCATGTGCTGGAAGATCCGGCGCTTCAGGAACGCTTCCAGATGATCGCCTACGACCTCCCGTATCACGGTAAATCAGTGCCTCCCACCGACGACTCCTGGTGGACGCGAGAATATCGTCTGACCCGGGATTTTCTAATGAGCGTCCCGGTCGGCCTCGCCGCCGCGTTGGAACTCGAACGGCCGGTCTACATGGGCAGCTCCATCGGCGGTCACCTGGCCATCGATCTGGCAATCAGCCATCCGGATGCGTTTCGAGCGGTCGTCGGTCTGGAAGCCTCGGCCCACACCCCGGGCGGCTACGTCGACGAGTTCTACCACCCGGGGATCAGCAACGACTTCAAGGCGCACATGATGTACACGCTGATGGCGCCGACCAGTCCGGAACCGAGCAAGCGGGAAACCATCTGGGTGTACAGCCAGGGCGCTCCGGCGGTGTTCAAAGGCGACCTGTATTACTACTCCGTGGACCACGACGTCCGGGAGAGTGCCCGGCAAATCGACACCAATCGGATCTCTGTGGATATCTTGAACGGCGAGTACGACTGGAGCGGTACACCGGCCGCAGGCGAGGAACTGGCAAGCCTGATTCCCGGCGCGCGTTACCAGACGATGTCAGGGTTGGGACATTTCCCGATGAGCGAGCATCCGGAAAAGTTCCTCGATATCATCCGGCCGGTTCTGGAGCGAATCGCAAGCGGCTGATTCAACGCTGCGGTGGCCCATCGATTTCGCGCACCGCGCGGGTCATGGCCACGCCCAGCACTGACAGCACGAATAATGCTCCTGCGCTGGCCAGCGCTGCCGGAATGCTGACCCGCTCCGCGATCAGGCTGATCGGGATAATGCCCAGGGGCATGAGTCCATGGGACATTATGTCGATACTCATGATCCGGCCACGCATATGCGGCGCAACAATCACCTGCAACTGGCCGCGATTCAGCGACATGTTCCACGCGCTCACCCAGCCGATAGCGGCCATCAGCAACGCTGCGCCGTACAGCTCCCGGGTTGCGGCAACGCCGCCCATGAGCCCACCCCAGGCGATTGACGTCGCGATCAGCCAGCGCGCTTTGCGACGAATACTGCCCAGCCGAGCGAGCATCAGCGAGCCTACGATAGCGCCCGCCCCCATGCTGGCCAGCAGCATGCCCAGGCTGTCGGGCCCACCGTGGAGGACGTCCTCGTTGAAGGCCGGGAGCAGCGTGTTGATCGGCATACCAAACAGGAATGGCACGATGGACAACAGGATCAAGCCGAGCACCGGCGGGTGAGCGATGACGTAGCGAAAGCCAGCACCAATTTCGTTCAGCACGGTCGCCTCGGAGCTGCGAACGACCCGGGGCTGGGTTCGAATCAAAGCGACCGACGCCGCGGAGATGAAATACAGACCGGCAATCGCGTAGTAGACGACACCCACGCCATAGCTCGAGCTGGTGTCGCCGTGAGCCAGCGTGGCGATGAGTCCCCCGGCAACCGTCGGGCCCAGAATTCGTGACAGGTTCCAGCTCGCGGTATTCAGCGCCATGGCGTTGAACACGCGTCCCTCGCCCACCAGCTCCGGGACGAACGCCTGACGCGCGGGCATGCTGAGCGCCAGCACGGTGCCATTGAACGCGCCGATCCAGATGAAGTCCCAGAATTCCACACGCCCGGTAATGATGATCGTCGCCATGATCAGCGTGGCAACGAAGTTCAAGCTCTGCGCCACCGCGATAATGCGCCGCTTGGGTAGCCGGTCCGCGAACACCCCGCCCCAGAGCGAGAACAACACCTGCGGCAACGTGAAGGACATCGTCACCCAGGCAAGATCCATAGCCGAAGACGTCAGGTCGTACACCAGCCAACCACGCGCGACGATCTGCATGTTCATCGCAAAGGAGGAACCCAGCGATCCCAACCACAGCCAACGGAAATCGGGCTCGGACAGCGAGCTGAAGGTACCTTCGGATTTCACGACGTGAGAGCGGCCTCCAGCGACATCGAATACTTGACTGGAAGCTCCTTAGTAGTCCAGCCGGAACGCGTCTCCATCCCGAACGATTCGACCGGCGGTAGGCGCCGCGAAGTGGGTGCCGATGATCAGCACCGGCCGGTCCGCATACCGGGCCAGGAACTCATCCCGGGTGGCCGCGCTCTGTTGCTGGTCGGTGTCCGCGTCACTCGACCAGTCCGGGTGTGCGATCTGGCATGGATGATGAATCATGTCGCCCGTGATGATCGCTTCCTCGCCCCGCGAGGCGACATGAATGCTGACGTGACCCGGCGTGTGCCCGGGGGTCGGTTCCAGCCACACTTCATCGGTGACCCGATGCGTGCTATGAACCAGATCCGCCAGACCAGCGTCAAATATCGGTTGGACGGAGTCCTCGATCACCGGCCCGTACTCTTGCGGTTCGTCTTTCCAGTGCGCCCATTCCTGCTCGGCGAACAGGTAGCGCGCGTTATCAAAGGTCGGAACCCAGGCGCCATCGACCAGGCGCGTGTTCCAGCCCACGTGGTCGACGTGCATATGCGTGCACAACACGGTGTCGACGCGCGCGGTGGCGAATCCCGCCGCCTCGAAGTCGGCCAGAAACTCGCCCTGCATCAGGTTCCAACGCGGGTAGCTACGCGGTTTGTCGTTGCCAATGCATGTGTCCACGACCATGCACTGACCTTGCGACTGCACGACGAAACTGTGCACGCTGAGGACAATTCGGCCATCCGAGTCGACGAATGGCGCCAGCCAGGGCACCTTGAGCATTTCGGCAGGTTCCGCCTGAGGCAACAGAAACGGCCCCAGTGACGCGGTGGTCAGCTCCACGATCTGGGTAATCTTCACGTCGCCGATCTGCCAGTTGAGCAATGCAAGTCCTCGGTTTGCCAACTCACTGTGCGACACGCGTTGCAATTCCACAAGTCGCTGGACAAGATGGACTGGAAGGTTTTGAAATGTCACGCGGCCGGGTGGCAACAATCAACGGAGACGCCAACATGCAATACGGCGACGTAGAAGTCAGCCTCAGCGACCACGTGGCGCTGGTCGAGATCCAGCGTCCACCCAACAATTTCTTCGACACCGCGCTGATCAACGCGCTCGGCGACGCCTTCGAGGCCCTCGACGAGGACGCAGACTGCCGGGCGCTGGTGCTCGCCGCAGACGGCAAGCACTTCTGTGCCGGCGCTAACTTTGGCGACCGCTCACAGCAGGAAGATCGCGACACACGCACGCAACAAGGCGGCAACCCGCTCTACACAGCCGCCGTGCGACTGTTCGCGTGCAAAAAACCCGTGATCGCCGCAATTCAGGGAGCCGCGGTTGGCGGCGGCTTCGGCCTCGCGGTCATGCCCGACTTTCGGGTGGCGTCACCATCCGCTCGGTTCACCGCAAACTTCGTCAAGCTGGGCTTTCACCCGGGCTTTGCGCTGACCTACACGTTGCCGCGCCTGATCGGACAGCAACGCGCCAACCTGATGTTCTACACGGGGCGACGAATCAACGGTGAAACGGCCTACGAGTGGGGACTTGCCGACATGCTGGTCGACGAAGACGAACTGCGCGGTGCCGCGCTGGGGCTCGCCGCTGAGATCGCTGAAAACGCACCGCTGGCAATCACCTCGGTACGCGCGACCATGCGCCAGGGCCTCGCCGAGGCAGTCAAAGCCCAGACGGACCATGAATTCGTCGAGCAGTTTCGGCTGCAGAAGACCGAGGACCACAAGGAAGGCCTACGCGCCGTCGCGGAACGGCGGCCCGGAAACTTCGTCGGGCGCTGATCGGGTCCAGCGGGCCCAGGTTCAACCCGTTGCCGCGCGACGCCGGGAATCCAGTTCCGCACGAATTTTGGCGTGGGCCGATTCGTCCAGCGTGAAGCGGCTGAACAGCGCCGCACCTATGATGTAGCAGACCAGCGGAAATGCCCCGTACAAGGACACGATGGCGATCTGGGTGGTCATCGTCTGCTCCTGATTCGGGGTAAAACCCGAGAGCTGCAATACAAAGCCCGTGAGCAGCAGCATCACCCCCGTGGCGCTCTTGAACACGAAGTTCCAGGCCGCGAAGTAGGATCCCTCCTTGCGCTCGCCCGTCAGGTACTCGTCGTAGTCGATCACATCCCCCTGCACCGAGGGTCCGACCGTGCCACCACACCCCGCGGCCAGCCCGGCAAAGAACGCCAGCACGAAGATCGTCCAGATCTTCGCCGTCTCGTCCAGAAAAGGCAGGAAAAACATCCCGCCGAAGGAAAATCCTGTCAGCAGCATGGAGAAGACCCACAGCCGGATCTTGCCGAAGCGACGCGACAGCGGTATCCACATAGGCACCGAGAGCGTAGACGGAATCATGTAGGACAGAATCATCAACGGCGCCAACATGGGTTTGCCCACGACATACTGCGCCACGTACAACGTCAGCGCGCCGATCGCCGCAGAGCCCACGTTTTCGATGAACGTAACGATGATCAGCAAGCGGGCGTGATGATTATTCCAGACATCAGAGTACGCCTTGAACGGATTGCTGTTCATGCGCCCCTGGAACTCAGGCCGTTCACGCAGCTTGATCACTGCATAGACAATCAACACTACCGAAACCCCGCCCGCCAACCAGGCCACCGATGCGGCCGTAGCACGTACGACAACCGGCCCCTCCTGCTCAGCGTTGATGAAGATCTGCATGCTCACCAGCGCCAGGATCGATCCAGCCGTGAAGGCGGCGTGGCGCAAACCAAACAGCCGGCTGCGTTCGTGATAGTTGGTCGTCAGTTCCGCGCCAAGCGACATGTGCGGAACGATGAACAGCGTCATTGCCGAGTAGAAGCCGATCACGGCAACCGCCATCCAGGCAATCGACGCAGCTTTGTCGAGGTCCACAGGCGGCGAAAACAACATCACAAAGGTGCCGGCGATGGGTAGCACGCTCGCCAGAATCCAGATGCGCCGTCGCCCCATGGGATGTCGCGTGCGATCGCTGAGGTAACCCACCAGCGGGTCAGAAACGGCATCCCAGATCCGTGACACGCTGAAGATGATCCCCATCACCGCGGGCGCAATCAGCAGCACGTCGGTGGAGAACTTCATGACGTACAGATTGATCAGCAGGTACATGTAACCGGCACCCACGCCGGGGAAACCATAGGCGGCGACCGTGCGCCATGGCACGCGGTCGGGATTAGCATTCACGATGGGGACTTCCATTGTCCTTTGGGCTCAGGCGTTACGAATCGTCAGGCCGCCGTCGACCGGCAACGTTACGCCCGTGATGAAGCTCGCCGCGGGGAGGACCAGGCTCAGGGTGCCGTGCGCAACCTCTTCCGGATCCGCATAGCGGCGTAACGCAACCCGGCGACGCGCGTACTCCTGTTTCTGCTCCTCCGGAATCCCTTCGGTCATGCCCGTTCGGATCGGGCCGGGGCAGATGCAATTGACGGTAATTCCCTCGGCACCGAACTCTACTGCGAGGGATCGGGTCAAACCGATCACCGCGTGTTTGGCAGCCGTGTAGGCACTCTGAAACCGTGTGGCGCCCAGCCCCTCGGTCGAAGCGATGTTCACGATCCGCGGCGATTCGGACTGGCGCAGGTAAGGCAACGCAGCGCGAATCGTCCGCGTATGGGCGGTGATCAGGACATCCATCGATTTCTGCCAGGCGGCCTCGTAGTCGTCCGAATCGATGGGCAGCGGGATCGAAATTCCGGCGTTGTTGATCAATATGTCAATCCCGCCAAAATGGGTCGCGATTTCGTCGATCGAGGCGTCGATGGCGGCTCGATCGGCAAGATCCACCGTCCAGGCCCGCGCTTCGCCGCCCGCACCATTGATCTCCTCAACGACCTTCGTCAGCGATTCCGTACTGATATCCAGCGCGGCGACCCGCGCACCCTCATCCGCGAACAATTGGCTGGTGGCACGCCCCATGCCGCTGGCTGCGCCGGTAACGATGGCGACCTTGTTCTCAATCGAGCGACTGAGTTTGCTGAGCCGTGTCATGAAACCTCCTTCCCATCCGTTCTACCTTCGGTCAACGCATCACCGAACAGTGAGCGTGAAAAAACCTCCACATTCGGGCCGCGGCGCAGATGATGGCCACCGTCTACCGACAGATTCACCCCGGTGATCCAGCCTGATTCCGGACCGCAAAGAAACCGTACCGCGGCAGCGATGTCTGCAACCGTGCCGGTCCGTCCCAGCGGCATGCAGGCAAGATAATCCTCGTGGACGGTCTCGGTGGCGAACAACCCCGCCGCCAGTTCGGTGTCCACCAGGCCGGGTAGAACGCTGTTTACCCTGACCCCAGCAATCCCAAGTTCGTCCGCAGTATTGCGCACCAACATATCCACGCCCGCTTTGCTTACGCAATACGGCCCCATGAACCGGTGGGTTCTCAACCCGGCGATCGACGAGATGGCGCACATGGCACCGCCGCCGGCGCGCCCGATCGCCGCGCCCGCAAATTTGAAGGTGTGAAACGTGCCGGTCAGGTTGGTCTGGATGATGGAATTCCATTGTTCCGACGACGTGGCAATCAGCGGGCCGAGGCCTCCGGTACCCGCGTTCGCGATTGCAATGGTGAGCGCTCCGTGTTGTTCCGCCACGGCAACCGCGCGTTCGACATCTGCTTCGCTGGCCACGTCACCGGCCACCACGCTGACACGCTCCCGAGGCAGGTCCGCAGCCGCGCGCTCGAGCCGATCGAGCTGACGGCCCATCAACGTCACAGCCGCCCCATCGTCGAGAAAACTCTTCGCGCATGCCAAACCGATGCCGCTCCCGCCGCCGGTGATCAGAGCGTTCTGACCGGTCAATACGGCGCTCACCATGGGATCCTCAGGCCGATGCACAGCGGGCCACTGTAGGCGTGGCCCCGAGGGTTTGCAACGCTGATGCGGCGGACCGCGTTCGCTTGTCTTTTGAAGGCGCGCCGCTACACTATGCGGCTCTTTTTCCTGGGTCGTTAGCTCAGTTGGTAGAGCACCGGGCTTTTAACCCGTTGGTCCTCGGTTCGAGCCCGAGACGACCCACCATCTCATTCAGACTTCCCCTGATAGCCGGCCTGATAGCGGGTTGGATCATCCAGGCCCGCATCCAGAAATCCCTGGCGACGCAAACGGCAACTGTCGCACCGTCCGCACGCACCACCCTGGGAGTCGGGCTGGTAACAGGAGATGGTTCGCGAGTAATCGATCCCGGCAGCCACGCCACGGCGGATGATGTCCGCCTTGCTGAGGTCGATCAGGGGTGTGTGAATGCGCACGGGCCGGCCTTCCACGCCTGCTCGCGTGGCGAGGTTGGCCATCGTCTCGAACGCACGAATGAACTCTGCCCGGCAATCAGGATAGCCGGAGTAGTCCACCGCATTGACGCCGATGAAGATGTCGAAGATCTCCTTCACCTCCGCCCATCCCAACGCTAACGATAGAAAGATGGTGTTGCGCGCCGGCACGTAGGTAATTGGGATTCCGCTCTGGGGCTCTTCCGGCACGTCGATTCGCGAATCGGTCAGCGCCGAGCCACCGAACGCTGTCAGATCGATGTCGAGTATGCGGTGCTCCACAACGGAGAGCGCCTCCGCCACGTACCGCGCCGCGGCCAGTTCGATCTGATGCCGCTGTCCGTACGCAAAGGACAGGGCAAGACAATCGAAACCTTCCGCTCGGGCGATCGCCAACACCGTGGCCGAGTCGAGCCCACCGGACAATAGTACAATGGCGCGTCTGGTGCGCTGACTGTCGGTCATCGACCAGGCTCGTCGCCCCAGATCACTTTGTGCAGTTGCAGCTGCATACGTACGGGATCTCCATCCCGCAGAATCCAGGCGGCCAACTCACGCGGCTCGAGTTCCGTGGCGCTCGGGGAGTAAAGCACCTCGCCGACCTTGTCGAACAGGTGGTACTCCGCACACCTCATGCGCGCCCATTGATAGTCAGTGGCATCGCAGATCACAAACTTGACCTGATCGTTCAGGGTCAGGAGCGCCAGGTTCTCGTAACGATTGCGGTGGACTTCTCCCGAGCCCGGCGTCTTCAGGTCGACCACCCGGCTCACCCGAGTGTCCACATCGCTGATGTCCAGCGCACCGCTGGTTTCCAGGGAAACATCGTATCCCTCATCGCAAAGCACACGCAGAAGTTCGAGACACGCCGGTTGTGCAAGGGGTTCACCACCGGTTACCGTCACCAGTCGGGTCGGCGAACCGTGCACCTGTTCCAACACGTTCTCCAACGACATCGACGAGCCGCCGCTGAATGCATACGCCGTGTCACAGTACTGACAGCGCAGCGGACAACCCGTCAGCCGGATGAAGCAGGTTGGCCGCCCGACCGTGCGGGCCTCGCCCTGCAGCGAGAAAAAAATCTCGGTAACACGAAGGGAAGTCGAAGACACGGCGGGGGATGCCACGGGTATGGTCACCCCTGATCAGCGCAACTCCGCCGCGTATGCTTTGGCGAGACGCGCCGCGGGGCTGTCAGCGTATTCAGACTGGACCCGGCTCAGGTACTCCCTGGCCTGGGGTTGCTCGCCAAGACGGTCGTAGACCACGCCCAGTTTGTACAGCGCGTCCGGGACTTTCTGGTGTGATGGATACAAGCTCACGACTTGGACAAAGGACTGACGGGATTTCTCCAGTTCCGGTTCCGGCAGGGCCAGATACAACTCACCGAGCCAGTAGAAGGAATTTGGTGTATACGGACCATTGGGATAGGCCACGATCAGTTGGTTGAATCCATTAATCGCGTCCTGGAAGCGTTTTTCACGGGTCAGATCGAATGCCCGGGTGTACGCTTCCCGCTCACCACCGCCCGCGGTTCCAGCGGTCCGTGACGACGGCGTGCCTCCGGTGCTCGCCGTGCTCCCCGGGGCAGTACCGCTCGACCGGGAACCGCCACCGCCGGCTCCCGATGTCAGACCTCTCAACCGCCGATCGATGTCGAGGTACTGCTCGTTCTGCTCGCGAGCGAGTCGATTCAGCTGATGATGCTGCTCCTCGACCAGGCCACGCAGTTCCTGCACTTCAATCTGCAATGCCTGCAACAGTTGGAACAGCTCCGACACCTGGGTATCGGATCGCCCCGCACCCGACGCATCGATCGCGCTCACAGAGGCGGCGGCAGGACCATAGTCACTGGCCGCCCCGCCCACGGGGGTACCGTAAGACTCCACCACGGGTGCCTGGGTGATCGCGTCCTGCGCCGCAAATGCGGCGGCATAGAACACCACGATTGTCGCGAAGCGGCGGGTCATCTAGCGGTAGGCCATCTAACGGTAGATGACCTCCGCGCGACGGTTCTGGCGCCAGGCAGATTCATCGTGGCCGGGATCGACCGGACGCTCTTCACCGTAACTAACCGCGTCGATCTGGGAGCGTCTCACGCCGGACGACACCAGGAAGGTGCGTACCGCATCAGAGCGGCGCTCGCCTAATGCGAGGTTGTACTCGCGGGTACCACGCTCGTCGGTGTGACCTTCCACATTTATCCGGCGATCCGGGTTGTTGCGCAGGAAACCAGCATGCAATTCCAGGGATGCCAGCGCTTCAGGTCGAAGCACTGCCTTGTCGAATGCGAAGTAGTAAACGCGCGTCAGCGGCTGTCCGGTATTGAGGTCCAGCGGGTTGCCGGCGGCGTCGACATCGCGAGGTTCCGGTTCGACCGGTTGAGTTACGGCAGGCGCGGTATCTTCGGGAAGCGGCTCCGTGGTCGGCTCCTGGGTGCCGGAACTCTGACATCCCGCAAGAATCAAACCAGCCAGTACGCCGAGAAAGATATTGCGTAGCCATAGCTTATGCATGTTGTTCTCCTGTGCAGTCTATCTGTGCAGTAATTGTGTGCAGTATTGAGATCACGGATCAGACCTTCCGGAGGTTCTGTCCGGCGCCGCATTCATGAAGGGAGACCACGCGGGCTCCCTCACATCCCCCGCCGACGACGGCAATCGATACTTCACTCGACCGTCTATGGAGACGACGGCCAGTATACCCTTGCCCTGGGCCTGAGTCGCATAAATTAGCATGCTTCCATTCGGTGCGATCGATGGCGACTCGTCCAGGTTCGTCTCCGTAAGAATTCGCAGCCGGTCTTTTTCCAGCTCGAGCAGCGCGACATGAAACCGCCCCTGGCGACGGTGAATGAACACCATATGCTTGCCGTCGGGCAGTAAGCGCGGTCGCGCATTGTAGTCCCCTTCGAAGGTAATACGCTCGGTCAGCCCGCTGGCGAGGTCGACTCGATAGATCTGAGGCTTGCCGCCTCGGTCCGACGTGAATACCAGGCCGGAACCGTCTGGGGTCCAACTCGGCTCGGTGTCGATCGCGTGATGTCTCGTGACCCGTCGCAACTGCCGCGTCGCGAGGTCGTATACGTAGATCTCGGCATTACCGTCCCTGGACAACACCAACGCCATCTGGCGGCCGTCGGGAGAATACACCGGCGCGCTGTTGAGCCCTGGGAAATCGGTGATCAGCTGGCGCGCGCCCGACTCAAGATCGTGGCTGAAGATTGATGGCTTGCCCCGCTCGAACGAAACGTACGCCACTTCTCGGCCGTTCGGCGCCCAGGTCGCGGACAGAATCGGCTCCCTGGAATCGAGCAAAGTACGCGCACGCGCACCGTCCGCGTCCGCAAGCTGCAGTCGAAAACGCGGATTGCTGGTGCCGATATCGTTGGCAAGCACGTACAGAATCTTGGTCGAAAATGCGCCCGGAATTCCGGTGAGCTTCTCGTACACCGCATCGGCAACAACGTGCGCATTGTCACGAATCGCCGAAGGTGCGCCGCTGAGCTGCTCCTTCAGCAGAACGCGCTCGTTGAACACGTCGTAGAGGGTATAGCTTATGGTGACCTGGCCGCTGTACTCGAGCTGTGTCCTGCCAATCAGCAGATATTCCGCCTTGAGAATCCGCCAGTCGCGAAAATAGACCTCGCTGGGCTGGGTCGGTTGGCTGAGCATGTTGTTCGGATCGAGCGGCGCAAACTGACCGCTCCTCGCCAGGTCGAACGACACGATGTCCGCCACGTCCTCGACGCCCTGCAGCGTAGCGCTCAAGCCGAAGGGTACCACCGCGATTCGCTTCGGATTGTCGTAGCCGCGGTCGATCTCGATGGTGATCTGGGCGTGGCCCAGTATTGCCCAGAGCAACGCTACCACCGCGCTGGCCGGGCGAATCAATTGCTTCAACAACTTCAACGTAACAGATCCTCGGGACGGAAAAGGACGGGGAACCGGCGGAAGTACTCTTCGAACAACGCCGAGTCCCGTGGCACGTCGAATTTGCCCACCTTGCGAACGGCTTGCTCGGCCGAACGATCGAAGGCTTCACTGCCGCTACTCAGCACGACGGTCACCGACACCACATCCCCGGTCGGGACCAGCTCGACGATCAACCGCGTCTGCATACCGTTGCGGGCGCTCGGCGGCCTTGACCAGTTCGCAACGATCAACTCGTAGATGCCCTGCGCAAAGGACCGGGCGATGAGTTCTTCTTCGTCCCCGGACAGCACCTCGGATTCTTCCGCCAACGCAAGATCGAAAGATGAATTGGCGAGTTCGGCCAGCCGCTGCTGGCGCTCGGCATCCGCCGTCTGCCGCGCGCGCTCGGCAGCGAGTTGCGCCGCGCGCTCCTTGGCCCGAAGATCTTCACGTGGTTGCGGTTTCGGCTCGGGTTTCGGCTCAATCCTGGGTTCCGGTTTAGCGGCTGTCACCGGTTTTGGTTGAGCCCGTGGGCGCGGTTTTGGTTTCGGTGCTTGCAGCACGATGAGTTCCGCAATCACCAATTTGGGTTTTACGATCGGGCTCGAGGCAATGTCGGGCCGCCAACCGACCCACAGCGATGCCGCAACCAATGCGTGCACCCCCAACGCAAGCACCAGGGGCGCCACATAGTCGCGCGCTGTGATCAAGCGCCGCCTCCCAGATCAGGCGGTTCCGTGATCAATCCCACGCTCGCCGCACCGGCCCGTTGCAGCGCAGTCATCAATCCCACTATCTGGCCATATTCCAGCGAATGGTCGGCGCGTACATACACCGCGATGTCGGGCCGGGAGCGGATAATTTTGCCGGCCTGCTCCTCCAGCGAAAATATGGTGACGCGAGTCCCGTGATCATCGTTGCGCCGAATCCCGATGTTCAGAAACAACGCACCGTCCGCCCGCATGCTGATCACCAGAGGATCGTCCTGGTTCTCCGCGATCGGTTCTGAAGGTGCCTTCGGGAGATCTACCAGGACACCCTGAGTGAGGATCGGAGCCGTGACCATGAAGATCACCAGCAATACCAGCATCACGTCGATGTAAGGTACGACGTTGATCTCTGACATCGGTCGGCGGCGCTTGGGGCGTCCGGTCATCATCGCCTATCGGACCTCACTTCTTTTCGTGCGACGCACGGTAGAGGATGCTGCTGAACTCTTCGGAAAAGGTGTGGTAGCGGTTCATCAGTATCTCCACCCGAGCCGAGAAGCGGTTGTAGCCGATGACCGCGGGAATTGCCGCGAACAAACCCATAGCCGTTGCGATCAGGGCCTCCGAAATGCCTGGGGCAACCGACGCCAGGGTCGCCTGAGTCATGTTTGCGAGGCTGCGAAACGAGTTCATGATGCCCCATACGGTGCCGAACAAACCTACATAGGGACTGGTCGAGCCGACCGTCGCGAGAAACGGCAGATGCATCTCGAGTTGTTCCTCTTCGCGAGTGATGGCGACCCGAGTGGCGCGTTGGACACCCGCCATGACCGCATCGGGATCCGCATTTGCCTGTTCCGACAGGCGCGTGTACTCCTTGAAACCGGCGACGAACACCGTTTCGATCCCGGTGAGTTCGGTTTCGCCTTGTTCCAAATCGTTGTACAACTGACGCAGATCGATCCCCGACCAGAAATACTCCTCGAAGTCTTCGATCGATCGACGCACTCGCCGCAGCGCAATGACACGCTGAAAGATCATCACCCAGGACGCCAGCGACGCCGCGACCAGCACCAGCATCACCAGTTGCACCAACAAGCTGGCGTTGACGACCAGTTGAAATACAGACAGCGGTTCCGTCAAAGAAATTTCCTCACGTTCATTCGAGATCGAGGGGTTGTTGCGGCGGCGGGTCCGCGGCCGGGGCGGGAGCCGGAGGCTGCAAGCCGAAATGCTCGTAGGTCTTGCTGGTGACCACCCGGCCGCGCGGCGTGCGCATCATGAATCCCTGTTGAATCAGATAGGGTTCCACCACGTCTTCGATGGTGTCGCGCTCCTCGCTGATTGCCGCGGCCAGTGAATCGAGCCCCACGGGTCCGCCGGAAAACTTCTCCAGGATCGTGAGCAGCACCCTTCGGTCCATTCCGTCGAAGCCCTCGCGGTCGACCTTGAGCATGTTCAGACCGGCGTCCGCCATGTCCGAGGTAACACAGCCATCGCCACGCACTTGTGCATAGTCGCGAACCCTTCGCAACAAGCGGTTGGCAACTCGCGGCGTGCCCCGCGACCGGCAGGCGATCTCGCGTGCGCCAGCCCCATCAAGGTCGACTGCAAGCTTCTCACCCGATCCAACCACGATCTGCGTCAGTTCGTCTTCGGTGTAGAACTCGAGGCGCTCCACAATGCCGAAACGATCCCGTAACGGCGAGGTCAGCAGGCCAGCCCGCGTGGTCGCCCCCACCAGAGTGAAGCGAGGCAGATCCAACTTGATCGACCGTGCAGCCGGGCCTTCCCCGATCATGATATCGAGCTGAAAGTCTTCCAACGCCGGATAGAGAATTTCCTCCACCACAGCGCTCAACCGATGGATCTCGTCGATAAACAGCACGTCACCGGGTTCGAGGTTGGTAAGCAAGGCTGCAAGATCACCGGCCCGTTCAAGTACCGGCCCCGATGTGGAGCGGATCGCTACGCCCATCTCGTGTGCAATGATGTGCGCGAGTGTTGTTTTGCCGAGCCCCGGCGGCCCGAAGATCAACGTGTGGTCAAGCGACTCCGACCGTTGCCGCGCCGCCTCGATGAAGATCCCCATCTGTTCCTTGACGGATTCCTGGCCGATGTAGCTGGCAAGCGTGGTGGGTCGCAACGCATAGTCCAGTGCCACGTCATGTGGGTCGGAATGGCCCGCCACGAGCCGATCGGGTTCCACGCTCACAGGGCCGCCCCTCCGGGCACCATGATCACCCTTCCTGGACCGTCATTCGGCGCAGCGCGAGCCGGATCAACTCTCCCGTCGCCGTACCCGGTTCGAAATCGACCTGTAGCGCACGATCGGCTTCAGATGCGCGATAACCCAGCGCCAACAACGCGCCCCGGGCTTCCTGAAGCTCGCGGCCGCCGGCCGCAGCCGCCGGATCCGGGCCGGCGGAACCTTCCAACGTCCACTGCGCGATTCGATCCCTGAGTTCAACGACGAGCCGCTCTGCCGTCTTCTTGCCGACACCGGGCAGCTTGACCAGACGCACAATATCGTTGTCCCGGACGCAGCGCGCGAACTCAGCGACCGGCATGCCCGACAGCAGCGCCATCGCCAGTCTCGGCCCGACGCCACTGACTTTGATCAACGTTCGAAACAGATCGCGTTCCGCAGCGGTGGTGAATCCAAACAGCGAGTGGGCATCTTCACGCACGGAAAGATGAGTGAAGAGCTCTATCGGCTGGCCGGCCGCGGGCATCCCCAGCAGCATGGATTCCGCAACCTCGACCTCGTAGCCAAGTCCGTTGACGTCGATGATGACGATGCTTGCTTCGACCGCGAGCAGTTGCCCGCGGATGCGACCGATCACTGCTTTGACACTCTCATTCGATGAGTTGGCATTCGATGGGTTGGCATTCGATGTGCTGCCAGCCGATGCGCCGGCATCCGATGTACTGCAAGCGCCATCACGCGCGCAGGTTCGGGCCCAGAGTATTGATGTGACAGATGGCGATGGCAAGTGCGTCCGCCGCATCGCTACCCGGCGCCCGGTCCAGGTTGAGCAGCACTCTCACCATGTGTTGCACTTGCTGCTTGGTCGCACCGCCAGTACCGGTGACCGTCTGTTTGATCCGGCGCGGTGCGTATTCGGAGACTGCAAGCCCCGCCCCGACCAGAGCCACAAGCGCAGCTCCTCGTGCCTGACCCAGTTTCAGCGCCGAACTCGCGCTACGCGCCACGAACACCTCTTCGACGGCGGCAACCTGAGGGGCGTAATCCGCAACGACCTGCTGAACGCCGCGATGGACCTCGGCGAGCCGGGCCGGGAATTCGCCAACGCTGGTGCGAATGCAACCGCTGGCAACATAGGAAAGATCACCGCGCAAAACATCTACGATTCCATAACCGGTGGCCCGGGACCCAGGGTCGATGCCGAGCACCCGTGTGACTTTGCCGAGCGGTGGGCCGATCAGAGGTTCCCCATCACGCTGTCCGGAAAATCCGCATTGCTGTGGACGTCCTGCACATCATCGAGGTCTTCGAGCGCTTCAAGCAGACGTATGACCTTCTCCGCCGTCTCGTGATCGCAGGCGCTGGTCGTGGAGGGCACCATCGACACCTCCGCGTGGTCGACGTCGAGCCCGGCCCCACTCAGCACGTCGACCATGGTTGAAAACTGCTCCGGGGTGGTGATCACCGAAACGCGCCCATCTTCCTCGCTGTCGATGTCTTCGGCCCCTGCATCCAGCGCCAGTTCCATGAGCTGCTCTTCGTCCACTCCCGGGGCAAACCCGACAATTCCTTTCTTCGTGAACAGGTAAGCCACCGATCCGTCAGTGCCGAGGTTGCCGCCGTACTTGCTGAATGTGTGGCGCACTTCCGCCACCGTTCGATTGCGATTGTCGGTCATCGCCTCCACCAGGATCGCGACTCCACCCGGTCCGTAGCCTTCGTACACCAACTCTTCGACATCGTTCCCATCCTGACCGCCCGCACCCCGGGTAACCGCCTTCTCGATGGTGTCCTTGGGGATGTTCGCTCCCAGTGCTTTGTCAATTGCGGCACGGAGCCGCGGATTGTCATCGGCTTCCCCACCACCAAGCCGGGCTGCGACCGTGATCTCGCGGATCAGTTTGGTCCAGAGTTTGCCCCGCTTCGCGTCCTGGGCCGCTTTGCGGTGCTTGATGTTGGCCCATTTGGAGTGACCGGCCATGAGTATTTCCGACTAGGTGCTCAATCGAATGTGCAGGTCCTTCAGCTGACCTGCATCGACGCTGCTCGGCGCAGCGGTCATCAGACAGGACGCGGTCTGAGTCTTCGGGAACGCTATTACGTCGCGTATGGCGTGTGCGCCGACCATCATCATCACCAAGCGATCGACGCCCAGCGCGATACCACCATGCGGTGGGCAACCGTAACCCAGGGCGTCGATCAGGAAACCGAACTTGATCTGCGCTTCCTGACCCATGGCGAGCACCTCGAACACCGCCTGTTGCATTTCCGGTTCATGAATGCGGATCGACCCGCCACCCAGCTCGTGGCCATTCAGCACTACATCGTAAGCCCTCGCGCGCGTTGCCAGCGGGTTTTCGCGCATGGCCTCGACGGATCCCGCAGGGCAGGTGAACGGATGATGGACCGGCTCGAGGGCGCCATCCCGCCCTTGCTCGAACATCGGCCAATCCACCACCCAGCAGGGCGCCCAGCGGTCGTCCACCAGCCCCAGGTCCTCACCCAACTGATTTCGGAGCGCGCCGAGCGCGTCATTCACCACCGCGGCACGATCCGCTCCAAAGAACACCACGTCCCCCGTCTGTGCGCCACAACGATCCAGCACGTCGGCAACCACCTGTTCGGGGAGAAATTTGAGAATCGGCGACTGCAGCCCGTCAATTCCCGCATCGCGATCGTTGATCTTGATGTAGGCGAGACCACGCGCGCCGTAACGCGCGACGAATTCCGCGTAATCGTCGATCTCTTTGCGCGACAGGGATGCCCCGTTCGGCGCCCGTAACGCGACCACCCTTCCGGCTGGGTCGTTGGCCGGACCTTTGAATACATTGAACTCCACATCGCGCATCAGGTCGGCGATGTCCACCAACTCCAGCGGGTTCCGGAGGTCTGGTTTGTCGCTGCCGAAACGTCGCATGGCTTCGTCGTAATCAATCACCGGGAAGTCTGGCAGATCAACCCCGAGCACGTCCTTGAATAACCCCACCAGCATGTTCTCGGTCAGCGTCATGACGTCCTGTTCGCAGACGAAGGACGCCTCGATGTCGATCTGAGTGAACTCCGGCTGACGGTCAGCGCGCAGGTCCTCGTCGCGAAAGCAGCGCGCGATCTGATAGTAGCGATCCATGCCGGACATCATCAGCAGTTGCTTGAATATCTGCGGCGACTGCGGCAAGGCGAAGAACTGACCCGGGTGGGTGCGACTCGGCACCAGATAATCGCGCGCGCCTTCCGGCGTCGCACGCGTCAGGATCGGAGTTTCGATCTCCAGGTAGCCCGCATCTTCAAGATATCGTCGAACCCAGCTGACAATCGCGGCGCGTCTGCGTAGATGGTCCTGCATCTCCGGACGGCGAAGATCCATGTACCGATATCGAAGCCGGACATCCTCGCCAGCTTCGGAGTACTCATCCAGCTGAAACGGAGGCGTTGCCGCCGCGCTGAGTATCTCCAGACCGCGTCCAAGCACTTCGATTTCGCCGGTTTGCATGTCTGGATTGACCTTGCCGGCTTCCCTGCGCCGAACCCGGCCGGTCATGCGCAGAACGTATTCGTGACGAACTCGCTCGGCACGCGCGAAGCTCTCCTGCGTGTCCGGATCGAAGACCACCTGCACGACGCCGGTGCAATCCCTTACATCCAGGAAAATCACTCCGCCGTGGTCGCGGCGCCGGTGCACCCAGCCGCACAACTCGACTTCCACATCGACGTGTGACGCGTCGAGTTCGCCACAGTAGTGACTACGCATCTGTATCTTCCTAATCGCTGAGTGGGTCTGGCGCTGATCGGGTACGCACGGGGGCCGCAGAGACTACCACATCCCGTGCGGCGCCCAAGGTTGGAACGCTTTGCGCCTAACCGCTCGCAGACTTGGCGTCGGTCTTCGGTTTGGCATCGCCGCTGTCCGACTTTGCGGTCTTCGCGGTCTTGCTCGCATCCGATTTGGTACCGGATTCTGCCGACTCGCCAGTACCCGAACCGCCATGGTCATCCGACTTTGAGACGTTTTTCTTGTTTCCCGATTTGAAGTCGGTTTCGTACCAGCCGTCACCCTTCAAGCGAAATGCTGCAGCGGACACCAACTTCCTGAGCCGATCTTTCCCGCAATCCGGACACTCGGTCAGCACCGGTTCATTCATCCGCTGTATAGTTTCGAATGCATGTTCACAAGCCTGGCACTGATATTCGTAAATCGGCATGTCGCTACCCTTGGTTTCCGCAGTCACTCATCGCTGTTTTCGCTTTGCCTACCACCTTCAAACGGCGGCATTGGCAGGCGCCGCTGTCGCAATCTCAAGCCGCCGAAGATGCAGATGGGGACGACTTACCCAAATTCAACCCCGGCGTTACTCCGGCGCCGCGGTAGGATAATGAAAAACCGCAGCAAAAACACTGAAAAAACGCGCGCTGCGCCTTGCGAGGGTACGGTGAATGAGCTATAAAGCGCGGTCATTGGGGAGACCGAAAAACGCAAGTTTTGGTTTGCCCATCAGCTGCCGGCGGGCTTTCACCGAATCGACTCGAAGTAAATGATTCGCCAAGCACCGCACCGACATTTCTCCAGTACGCTCTCTAAACGCAAAAGGAAATCGAATGGCCAGAAAGAAGGCTCCCGCGAAACGTAAAGCGACCGTCAGGAAAGCCGCGGCTAAGAAGCCGCCTGCTCGCAAGGCGTCCGCCAAAAAGGCCGCCGCGAAGCGTCCGGCAGCAAAAACAAAGAAGAAAGCCGTTGCCAAGCGCCCAGCGGCAAAAGCAAAGAAGAAGGCGGCCGCCAAGCGTCCAGCAGCCCGTAAGGCAGCTCCGGCCAAAGCCGCCGCGCCCGGTGTAAAACGCAAAATGACCAAAACCGGGATTCTCACCGAAATAGCCACCAGGACAGATCTCAATCGCAAGCAGGTCGCCGCGGTGTTCGATGAGCTCGAGGCTCTGATCGAACGGCACATTCGCAAGCGGGCGGCCGGCGAATTCACGCTTCCGGGACTGCTGAAGGTCCGATCCGTAAAGCGCCCGGCCACCAAGAAGCGGATGGGTCGCAATCCCGCGACTGGCGAAGAGATCATGATATCCGCTAAACCCGCGTCGATCCGGGTTCGCGTAACCGCGCTCAAACGGCTCAAAGAGATGGTCGGTTGACCACTCCGACCAACCCACCAGGCTGAACGAAGCCTGTCTGGATAAAGAAAGGGCCGCGCCAAACGGCCCTTTTTTTTGCCACACTTACGCCCAAGCCCGCCGCCAGGAGTTCAATTGATGCGCGCTACCATGCTGCTGATTCCCACACTCAAAGAGGATCCCGCAGACGCCGACGTTATCAGCCACAGGCTGATGCTCCGCGCCGGGATCATCCGGCGCGTGGCAACCGGAATCTACACCTGGTTGCCCCTTGGACTGAGGGTCATTCGCAAGGTTGAAGCCATCGTCCGCGAAGAGATGAATCGAATCGGTGCCCAGGAACTGTTGTTGCCCTTCGTGCAGCCCGGCGGGTTGTGGAAGGAAACCGGGCGTTGGAACCTGATGGGACCGGAAATGCTGAGGGTCCAGGATCGCCATGGTCGGGACTTCAGTCTGAGCCCAACACACGAAGAAGTGATTACCGATCTGATGCGCAAGGAGGTGCACAGCTACAAGCAGCTGCCGCTGAACCTCTACCAGATCAATCTGAAGTTCCGGGACGAACGCCGACCGCGCTTTGGCGTGATGCGGTCGCGCGAGTTCATCATGAAGGACGCCTACTCCTTCGACCTCGATCAGCAGTCCTTCGACACTACCTATGCCGCCGTTCACGGCGCTTACAGCCGCATCCTGACTCGCGTCGGCGTCGATTTTCGGGCAGTTCTGGCGGATACCGGAAACATTGGAGGTAGCAACTCCCACGAGTTTCATGTGCTTGCGGATTCGGGGGAGGACCGGATCGCGTTTGCCAGTGAATCGGACTACGCCGCCAATCTGGAGAAAGCCGAAGCTCTCGCGCCGCCACTGCCGCGCCCGGGCCCGAAGCGCAAGCTCGAGCGCGTCCCGACCCCCGACATCAAGACGATCGAAGACCTCGCGGCTTTTCTGAGCGTAGCAACCAGCCAGACCCTGAAGACCCTGATCGTGGCCGGTGAAGACGGACCCATCGCATTGATACTGCGCGGCGATCACGAGTTGAACGAAGTGAAAGCCGGGCATCTGGACGGCGTTGCGCAGCCATTTCGCTTCGCGACCGACGCAGAGATCGAGGGCGCCACGGGGTGCGCGCCGGGTTCGCTGGGCCCGGTCGAGCTGGCCTTGCCGCTCTACGTCGACCGTAGCGCCTTCTCAGCGGCGGACTTCATCTGCGGCGCCAACGAAGATGGCGTACATCTGCGCGGCGTCAACTGGGATCGCGACGTGCAGGTGGATGCCGACCGGGTGGTCGATCTACGCAATGTCGGGGAAGGCGATCCTTCGCCCGACGGGCACGGCACGTTGTCCCTCAAGCGCGGCATCGAGGTCGGGCACATCTTCCAACTGGGCACGACGTACACCGCCGCGATGCAAGCGGAGGTGCTGGACGAACATGGCGTCAGCCGGAACCCCATCATGGGCTGCTATGGGCTGGGCATTACCCGCCTGGTCGCGGGAGTGATCGAACAAGGTCACGACGACGCCGGGATCATCTGGCCGCACTCCGTCGCGCCTTTTTCGGTTCATATCCTCGGACTGAACTACACGCAATCCAAGGGAGTGCGCGATGTCGCAGACGAGCTGTATCACGCCTGCCTGGCGCAGGGTTGGGACGTTCTGCTGGACGATCGTGACGAGCGGCCGGGCGCCAAATTCGCGGACGCCGATCTGATCGGTATTCCTCATCGGTTGGTGATCGGTGATCGCAATCTCAAAAATGACCAGATCGAGTATCGACATCGCGCAGACACTGCTACGGTGCTGATCGACCGGACCACCGTAGTGGAATATCTGGGCACGGCGATTGCCGCTTCGAACGAGGCGAGCTAGTCCGCGTTAGGAATCGGTAGAACGCAGGTAAAGGATGGGCATGCGCCTGACGAGTAGCCGACCATTTCGCGCTACGATCTGCATCGTTAGCGTGAGCCTCCTGCTTTGCGGCGCGGCACGCCCGGATCAGGATCTGGCACTGATCGATCGAATCGCCCGGAGCGTCGCCTCGGAAGCGGCCCAGGACGATCATTTCGATGCAGAGGTGTGGCTAATGAGCTCGCATCCCAAGCTGGCCCGTTACGTGGCCGACGAAGCTGAACGCATCGTCATCCTGAGCAGTGTGTTTCGCGAGGCTGCTCGACAGCAGATCGACCCGGATCTGGTGCTGGCAGTCATTCACGTCGAGAGCGCGTTCAACCGCTTCGCAATCTCCAGCGCGGGTGCCCAGGGCCTGATGCAGGTGATGCCTTTCTGGCGCGCGGAGATCGGGCGCCCTCAGGACAACCTGACGGAGATCGACACCAACGTCCAGTACGGCACTGCAATTCTGGCGCACTACCTCGAGGTTGCGAACCGCGACCTGATTGACGCGCTGGCGCGCTACAACGGCAGTCGGGGGCGACTGAACTATCCCGAACGCGTGGTTTACTCGTTCCGCTCGCGCTGGCAGACCCAGTCCGCCGACCAGCTGCCGGAGTTGCGGGCCGGGTGTCTGGCTTACAACCTCGCAGCCTGCGCGCCACTCGGTTATCGCTAGTGCAGTGCCCTCGCTACATGGCGGCCGGGACGCTCATCCTCCCTTCGAGGGAATCCCGGGTCTGGGGCCCGACCAACGTTTCCTTTACGCGGCCGTCCGGACCGATCAGCACGGTCGTCGGCAGCACGCTCGGCCGATCGTAGGCGAAGTGTGACTGAGGATCGACGAGCAGTACTGCGAATTCAATGCCCATCCGCTCGATCAGCCGGGTCAGATCCTCCCCGGCAATGCCGTCATAGTTGACGCCCACGACCAGGACATCGGCAGACGAGTCAACGGCGAGTTCGTTGAGTTCCGGAATCTCGTATCGACACGGCGCGCACCATTCCGCCCAGTAGTTGATAACGACCCAGCGTCCCGACCAGTCGGCAAAGCGGCCGGACGTGCCATCGGCATAGTCGAAGTCAAACCGTTCGCAACCCACCAGCAACAGCAGCACAAACGTAGCGCAGAGGCGGCTCACGTGCGCTCCACAGCCGGCCCTTCGAACAACTCATCGAGGCTCTTCGACAATCGATCAAGTCCGAACTCGACGAATTCCTTGAGCGGTACACACAGCTTGCTCAGAGAATCAGTGGTTTCGATATGTTCCGGCTCGAGACCCTGTGGCAGGCGTTGATACAGGTCCCACAAAGTGACCGACTTGAGGTTTCGGCCAAGGGTGTACTCCTTCTGGTCCGTATGCGACAGCAGATTCATGTGCTCCAGGACATCGAACACGGTCCCCCGCTCCTCGCGCGTGAGCCTCACTGCTTTGGTGATTTCCGCATCCGTGACCGCTTCGCCGTGCATGTGCGCTTGATAGAGGAGATTCAAAACCCGTGCCGCCTTCACCAGCAGCGGTTCACCATCGCTCTCGGTCTCACCCCGTTCCAGAGCCAGGGTCCGGACAAAAATCGCGCTGGCAAGAATCAACGCCCAGACCAGATATATCCAGGTGAGAAACAACGGGACCGCGGCAAAGGTCCCGTAAATCAACGCCATACTGGAATTGCTGACGACTACCTTGAACACCCACTTGGCGCCTTCGAACAGCAGCATTGTCATCACACCCCCAACCAGCGCATGTCGGAACGGCACGTGGCAGTTCGGCATCGCGTAATAAAGAATCGTAAAACCCGCGGTGCTGAATAAAACGGGAACGAATCCAAGCAATGTTTCTCTCAGTCCAAACGTATCGATGTCGCTGACCAGTGGCAGGGAAATCAGGTAAGAACTGACCAGCAGGCCGCCGGCCAGCAGCGGCGGACCACACGTCAACACGCCCCAGTATACGAGAAATCTTGGCAGCCCCCGGCGCGGTTGGGTGACCTGCCAGATCCGGTTGAACGTCTGCTCCATGGTGACCAGCATCAGGAACGCCGTAACGATGAGAAACGCAACGCCGGCGAGGGTCAATCCGCGCGCCTGAGACGCGAAATCGTTCAACGCATCCTGAATTGCCGCAGAGCTCTCCGGCACGAAGTTGTCGAACACGAAGTTCTGAATCTGCTCACTGACTCCGGAGAACGCGGGCAACACGGACAGAATTACGTAACCGACGGTCATCAACGGCACCACCGCGAACAGCGTGGTGTACGTCAGTGCGGCTGCGCTGGTCGGCAGCCCGTTCGCAACGAACTGTTCGGCTATCTGCTCCAGAAACCAGCGAATGTCGGCATAGATCCGGCCAAGCATCGAGCTGCCTCCTTCCATGTACAATCGGTGTGATTCCAGCTTATAGGAAGCATGCCGGTGAGCGAAGTCACTATCTACCACAACCCACGCTGTTCCAAATCGCGGCAGACCCTGGCACTGCTCGAAGAACGCGGCATTGAGCCCAACATCGTTCTCTACCTGGAGCAACCGCCGAGCGCCGATCAACTCCGCACCTTACTTACCCAGTTGGGCATCGGTGCACGGGACCTGGCCCGCACCAAGGAGTCGATTTACGCCGAGCTCGATCTGGAGGGCGCCAGCGACGACGACCTGATCACCGCGATGACCACACATCCGATCCTGATCGAGCGGCCAATCGTCCAGGTGAACGGAAAGGCGGCACTTGGCCGACCTCCGGAACAGGTGACCTCAATTCTCTGATCGGGGAAACTGCCGATGCACCGCTACGTGCTGGTCCTGTACTTCAGCCGACGTGGTACCACCGCCGCCCTGGCCGCGCAGGTCGCGCGCGGAATCGTCGATCACGGAGAGTTCGAAGCGCGCCTGCGGACCGTGCCGACCGTCAGCGCAACTACCGATCGCACCGCACCGGTCGTACCGGACGAAGGTGCGATCTACTGCACGAAGGACGACCTCGCAGGATGCGCGGCCCTTGCACTAGGCAGCCCGACCCGGTTCGGCAACATGGCCGCGCCGCTGAAACACTTTCTCGATGGCACCGCAGACCTCTGGATGTCCGGCGCGCTGGTTGGCCGCCCCGCGGGATTGTTCACGTCCAGCGCCAGCATGCACGGGGGCCAGGAATCCACGTTGCTGACGATGATGGTGCCTTTGCTGCACCACGGGATGTTGATTACCGGGGTTCCCTACACCGAACCGGCGTTGCTGGCCACCCGCTCCGGCGGGAGCCCCTACGGGGCGAGCCATGTTTCCGATCGCGCCAGTCTTTCCGCAGGCGGTGACGGTGCTGACGACGCGCCGGGCCTCAGCGCGGATGAGCGCAGCCTTGCCGTCGCGCTCGGCCGGCGGCTCGCGGACATCGCAAGCCGACTACAGGAGTAGTGACACGGCCATCAATGAACCACTCTAGGGGCGCGGTTATCTTCCTGTTCCCGCCCGTCAACGCTCTGCACCGCGTAGCGGCGTGTGGTGATGTCACCGCTGGTCAACTCAGGCAGTTCGCGCAGGAACGATTCCATGTGGTCAGTCTGGAAGTGAGCCATCAGGGCGTCCATGTCCTCCCACTCCTGAAACAGCATCAAGGTGTTGGGATCACTCAAGCCAATGTAGAAGTCATAGGAAACGCAGCCAGGCTCGGCCTGAGTGGCCTCCGCCATGATTCTCGCCAGTTCCAGCGCCCGGTCGCGCTGGTCTTCCCGAATTGGAATCGTGCCGTGAACAATGATCATGATGTCTCCACTGGCCCGGCCACTAGGGAGCCGAGCCCGTGTTCAGTACCTCGGCGATTTCCGAGAGAATGGTGGGATCGTCGATAGTCGACGGCACCTCGTATTCTTCACCGTCAACCATCCTGCGCAACACCTGGCGAAGAATCTTACCCGATCGCGTCTTCGGAAGACGGGCGACGATCAGTGCACGCTTGAAGTTGGCAAAGGCGCCAATCGCGGTACGCACCATCTGCACCAGTTCGTTCTCCAGCCCATTAGTACCGCCCAGGACGACATTCGCCCCGTCCTTCAGCACCACCAGCCCAATGGGTACCTGACCACGATCCGCATCATGAACGCCGATGACCGCGCATTCGGCAACGGCCGGATGGCCCGCCAGAACTTCTTCCAACTCGCCCGTGGACATGCGATGGCCCGCGACGTTAATGACGTCATCGATCCGCCCCATGATGTAGACATAGCCATCGGTGTCCCGGAAGCCGCCGTCGCCAGTCAGGTAGTACCCCGGAAACCGCTCCCAGTACGATTCCAGATAGCGCTGATGATCACCCCAGACGGTGGGCAGCGTGCCTGGCGGCAGAGGTCCTTTGAGCACCACGTTGCCTTCTTGACCGGGACCGAGCTCCGCGCCGTCGTCGTCCAGAATTCGCAGATCATAGCCAGGTACCGGATACGTCGGAGAACCCGGCCGGGTTTCGATCAGTTCGATGCCCACCGGGTTCGCACAGATCGGCCACCCCGTTTCCGTCTGCCACCAGTGATCGATCACCGGGACGTCGAGAATCTGCTTCAACCATTCATAAGTAGGCGGATCCAGGCGTTCTCCCGCAACGAACAGATACTCCAGCGAAGAGAGATCGTAGCCTGCCTTCAGCGCCGCTTCCGGATCTTCCTTCCTGACCGCTCGGAATGCCGTGGGCGCAGCGAAGAACGTCTTCACCCGATGCTCCTCGATGACCCGCCAGAACGCACCGGCATCCGGGGTGCGCACGGGCTTTCCTTCATACAGCACCGTGGTGCAGCCACCAATCAGTGGGCCGTACACGATGTAGGAGTGCCCAACGACCCAGCCGACATCCGACGATGCCCAGAACACGTCGCCAGGACCAACGCCGTAGATATTCGACATGCTGTAGTTCAGCGCTACCGCGTGGCCGCCGTTGTCGCGCACCACGCCCTTCGGTTTGCCGGTGGTGCCCGACGTGTACAGGATGTACAGCGGATCGGTGGCGGCAACGGCAACCGCGTCCACGCCTTGCGCGTCTGCCTCAAACTGGCGCCAGTCGAAGTCACGCGGCGACATCAGTTGCGCCACGGCCTCAGGGCGCTGGAGCACGACACAATGCTCCGGTTTGTGACGCGCCAATTCGATCGCCTCGTCGAGCAAGGGTTTGTATTCGATGACGTTGCTGAACTCGATTCCGCAGGACGCGGACATAACTACCTTGGGTTTGGCATCGTCGATTCGCAGGGCGAGTTCCGGGGCCGCAAATCCGCCAAATACCACCGAGTGAACCGCCCCCAGGCGTGCACACGCGAGCATCGCAATCACCGCCTCGGGCACCATGGGCATGTACACGACTACCCGGTCGCCATGCTCCACCCCGAGAGCCGCAAGTCCCCCCGCGACTTTTGCCACCCGGTCGGTGAGTTCGGCAAAGGTGAAACGCTCGATGCAATCGGTAACTGGAGAGTCGTAGATCAATGCGAGTTGGTCGCCCCGACCGGCGCGTACGTGGCGGTCGAGCGCCAACCAGGCGGTGTTCAGCTTGCCGTCGCTGAACCAGCGCGCCGTTCCGTCCGGGGCAACGTCCAGAATGTTAGTCGGGGTCTCGAACCACTCGAGGTGTCGCGCCTGGTCGCCCCAGAACCCACGTGGGTCGGCCAGCGACCGCTCGTATTCGCTTCGGTAACTCACTGAATCTCCGGTGCAGTCGCACTACATCTCCGGTGCGTTCGCAGGACACCGCGGCCGCCCGATCAGGTCGCCAGAATCTCAGCGCCGCCGCGGCCGAGCGCGAATCAGCTTCTGCAATTCAGCATTGGTTGGTTTGGCCCGCAGAAGCTGAGCATACGCCTTAGACCGCTTGCTGATCTTCTTGTGTCGGGCGTAAAAGTCTACGGCCTTCTTCCATGCTTCAGTCAAGCCGTGGAGGTTGATCGAAACCGTCGTATTGACGATCTTGCCCTCCAGAGTCGACATGATGCCGATCTGAAACACCGGCGTCTTGGTACCACTCTTCTCGGTCTTCATTCGGAACAGGATGCCGCGCACCCGTCCACGACCATCGATGTGTACCTCACGCGCGGCTTTTTCTTTGGCGCTGCGTTGCGACGTGGCCAATTCAATGTCGCGGGCCTCTGCCTGGCCTTTGATCCTGGCGCGTTGCGCACCCCGGATCCGCTTCCCATTTGCCTTCAGCGAGAAGTACTCCTGATATGTCTTCCCGTTGATCTGCCGGCGAACTCTAAATCCGTGAAATCTTGGCGTGTCCAACAATTCGACACTCATTGTCCCACCTCGTATCGGTTGCTCCTGTTAGCCCGCAGGAATGATGCCCGCTTCCTGCAGCGATCCAATCTCCTGGTCCGTGAATCCGAATTCGGTCAGCACCGTCGGCGAATCTTCACCTGGTGCGCGCGCGCGCCTGGGAACCTCCGGCTCGCTGCGGCTGAAGCGCGGCGCCGGGCTCGGCTGAACCAGACCATCGACATCCACAAAGGTATCGCGCGCCACGTTGTGCGGATGCTTGGGCGCATCGAATATGGACAGAACCGGCGCGAAACAGACGTCCGTGCCTTCCATCAGCTCGCACCATTGCGCCTGTGTCTTGGTCTTGAACACGGCCGTGAGTTCTTCGGAGAACGCGGGCCACTGGGCGGCATCCATCTGCGCGCTGAAGCGCTCCGGATCCAGCTCCGCGTGCTCCACCAGCAGCGCGTAGAACTGCGGTTCTATCGAGCCAAGGCAGATGTATTCTCCGTCCTGGGTCTCGTAGGTGTTATAGAAGTGCGAGCCGCCATCGAGCAGGTTGGTGCCGCGTTGGTCGGTAAATCCTCCGCCTGCCCCGAACGAGTAAAACATTGCCATCAGCGCAGCTGCCCCATCCACCATGGCCGCATCCACAACCTGACCTTTGCCCGACCGTTGTGCTTCCAGAAGGCCGCACACCAAGCCAAACGCGAGCAGCATTCCGCCTCCACCGAAGTCACCGACGAGATTCAGAGGCGGCACGGGCTTCTCGCCCGCCCTTCCGATAGCGTGCAGCGCCCCGGTCAACGCGATGTAGTTGATATCGTGGCCGGCCGCCTGGGCCAGCGGGCCGCTCTGGCCCCAGCCGGTCATGCGCCCATAGACCAGTTTTTCGTTGCGCGCCATGCACTCTTCGGGTCCGAGCCCAAGTCGTTCGGTGACTCCTGGCCGGAAGCCTTCGAACAGTGCATCCGCCCCCTCGCAGAGCCGCAAGACCGTTTGCACGCCTTCGGGTTGCTTGAGATCGACCGCGATGGATTTCCGACTGCGCGCGAGCACGTCTTTGGAGCGCCGGGGCTGGCTTGCGAGGCGATCCACGCGAATTACCTCTGCGCCCATATCCGCCAGCATCATGCCGCAGAAAGGACCGGGGCCAATGCCTGCCAGTTCAATGATCCGAAATCCGTCTAACGGCCCCAACGCGACGCCCCCAGAGTGTCAAAGAGACCGATAAGTGTACGCTTTTTGCGGCTTAAGGGAACTGTCTATGCACCCGCCCGACCGGCCTCGGTACGGGCCTTCGACGCCTCGCCCCCATTGCCGAACGCGCCAAGCTGGATCTCGGCAAACTCCTGATACAGTGGACTGCGTTCCAGCAGCTCTGCATGGTTGCCCTCCGCTACCAATCGGCCGCCGTCGAGCACTACGATACGGTCCGCCTGAACTACCGTCGACAAACGATGGGCAATGATCAACACCGTGCAGCGGCCACCAAGTGCTGCGATCGTGTTGCGAATGAGATCTTCACTCTGAGCATCGAGCGCACTCGTTGCCTCATCCATCAACAGGATGCTCGGCCGCGTGACCAGGGCCCGTGCGATCGCCAGCCGTTGCCGCTGTCCGCCCGACAGTCCTACGCCCGATTCACCAAGTTCAGTGGCCAGTCCATCGGGAAGATCCATGACGAATTCCAGCGCATTCGCATCCACCAGCGCCGCATGGACGTCTGCCTCGTCCGCGTTCGCCTGACCGTAGCGAACATTTTCGGCCACCGTGCCGGCAAACAGGACTGGGTCCTGCGGAACGAGCCCGATCGCGCTGCGCAGTTGGGCAAGCTCCAGACGACGGATATCCACGCCATCGAGCAGAATTGTTCCAGAGGAGGGGTCGTAGAACCGGAGCAGCAATTCGAACATCGTAGTCTTACCGGCTCCCGAGGGTCCAACCAGGGCAACGGTTTCACCGCGCTCGACCGTAAACGAAATTCCGTCAAGTACCCGGGCATCCGGCCGCGACGGATAACGGAAGCACACATCCGCGAATTCGATGCGCCGCAGCGCGCCTTCCGGCAGCACGGCGGGGGGGTCGACCCTCGTCAATTCGTTGGGCGCATCCAGCAATTCCACGAGTCGTTCGGCAGCCCCCGCAGCACGCTGCAGATCACTGACGACCTCACTTATCGCGCCCACCGAACCTGCGACGATGAACGCATAGAAAATGAACGCCGCCAGTTCACCCCCGCTGGTTCGACCGGCAATGACATCCTGGCCGCCAATCCACAGCATCGTCGCAATGGCCGACAGGACCAGCAACATCACCAGCGCAATCAACCAGGAACGTTGCCGGATGCGCCTGACGGCGACCTGAAACGCCGCATCGACGCGCCGGCCGAACTCGGCGCTGTCCGCACCCTGATGATTGAACGCCTGTACGATCTTGATCTGCCGAAAGGCTTCGCCCGCTTTCGAACCTACCAGAGCCAGAGAGTCTTGACTGGACCTGGATAAACGTCGAACGCGCCGGCCAAACAGGATCACCGGCACGATCACCAAGGGCGCGCAAGCCAGCACTACCAGCGAGAGTTTCGGGTTGCTGTACACCAGCAAAACCACGCCACCGACGAACATCAGGACATTGCGCAGCGCGATGGACACCGATGATCCAATGACCGTTTGCAGCAACGTGGTGTCCGTGGTGACGCGCGATTGGATCTCGCTCGGAAGGTTGGCTTCAAAGAATCCGGGATGCAGTTCGATGAGGTGGTGGAACACCGCTTCCCGGATGTCCGCACTGACGCGCTCGCCAACCCAGGAGACGAGGTAGAATCGTGCATACGTTCCCATGGTCAGAACTACGACCATGGCCGCGAAAACGAAGATCGATTCGATTAACAGGTCCGCCGTACCCGCCGTGAATCCGGAATCGATCAGCAATCTGATGCCCTGACCAATGGACAAGGTTACCGACGCAGTCACCACCAGCGCCACGGAGGCCAGCACGACCTGTCGCCAATAGGGGCGCAGGAACGCCAGTGCCGGTCTCAGATTCGACAACTTACGGCCGGGCGGGCGATCAGCAACAAATTCCACGGGCAGTGCACACGCGAATCGGGCAAGCCGGTATTATCACAGAGCATCGCCGCCTTCGATACCCGAGCGATACCCGAGCCGTCCGCAGGCATGTGTTGAAATTCGCGGGCTCACCTGCTGAACTGATCCCTTGCAAGCCGACCCGGCGCACAGATGCATCTCGACCGCATAGAAGTGACCACTGGCGAATCTCCGGATGCTGCGGTGATCTGGCTCCACGGGCTGGGCGCCGATGGTAGCGATTTCGAAGCTATCGTCCCGGAACTTCAGCTGCCAGCAGACCTGGCATTGCGCTTCGTGTTTCCCCACGCCCCCGAGCGCGCAGTGACAGTCAATTCGGGCATGCAGATGCGCGCCTGGTATGACGTGGATCCGAGTTCACCACTGTCCGGTGGAGATGACATTCGCGAATCCGCGCAGGCAGTTGCGCAGCTTCTCGACGAGCAGCGCAATCAAGGCATCGCCAGCGACCGCATCATCCTGGCGGGATTTTCCCAGGGCGGCGTAGTCGCTTTGCATCTGGGCCTGCGCCACCCCCGGCGCCTGGCCGGAATCATGGGCCTGTCGACCTACCTGCACGACCCCGAGCGGCTCACGGAAGAACTCGACCTTGCAAACATCGACACGCCCATCCTGCTGGCCCATGGCTTGATGGACCCTATGATTCCCATTACCCGGGCGATTACTTCGCGCGAAGCCCTGATCTTGCTCAATTACCGGGTCGAGTGGCACGAGTACAGCATGGGCCACCAGGTGTGCATGGAAGAGATCCAGGACATTTCATCGTGGCTCACCCGGTGTCTGACGCGCGGCTGATTCTGCACAGCACCACGCACCCGGATTGGCTCGATCGGATTCTGGCATCGTTCGACGACTTCCTGAAGGATCATGCGAGCTGCGAAAAAAAGGCCTCTGGCATGGCCTTGAGCATCGCGTCTCACTACCCGGACCGGCCGGCGCTTCTGAACGCCATGGCTGACCTGGCCGTGGAAGAACTCAGCCACTACCGCGAAGTGGTCCGTTTGCTCACGCGACGCGGGGTACAGCCGGGCCCGGACCTCAAGGACGACTATGTCAATGGGCTGAACCGTCTGATCCGCCGGGAACCTTTCTATCTGCTCGATCGCCTGCTGATCGCTGCCATCGTCGAACGCCGCGGCCACGAACGATTCGGCCTGATTGCCGCAGCCCTCGACCCGGGACCCGAGCAACGGTTTTACGCGTCCATCACCCTGAGCGAGGGCCGGCACTTCGAGCTGTTCCTCAACCTGGCCAGCGACGCGCATCCCAGGGTCGACGTGCAGGCGCGTCTCGAGGCGCTTTGCGTCAGCGAAGCAGAGTTGCTGGCGGCCCAGCCACTGGCCCCGAAGCTGCACTGATGAAACTTCTCTCATGAAGAATGCGGTCGGCGCCTATCTCACGCGCTACGCGGAGCCTGAGATTGCCTGCGCCGACCTGATCACAAAGGACTATCGCCACGTACTGGTGATCCCCATGTTCGACGAACGCGCCGAACAGCTTTCGGCGTTACTGCCCGAAGTGGCAAGCGACCTGCTGGTGATCTGCGTGGTCAACACGCCATCACACGCGGCCGGCTCTGACGCTCACCGACGATCCGCCGGATTGCTGGCGCAACTCGGCGCCAGCCCTGGGCGGACCGCCTCGCTGGTGGGATATCGAGGCGACGTCGACCTGTTGCTGATCGATCGCGTGTCCGATCTCCTCGTCCCCCGACGCCAGGGCGTCGGCCTGGCGCGCAAGATCGGGGCCGACCTCGCCCTGGCGCTCATCGATCGAGGTCTCATTCATGTCCCGCGCATCTATTGCACCGATGCGGACGTCGTGCTGCCTGCAACCTACTTCGAGGTGCCACTCGACCAGGCCGCTGCCTGGTGCTTTCCATTCGAACACGCCAGCTCGGATCCGGTCCTGCAGCAGCGTGGGCAATGCTATGAATTACAGCTGCGGTACTATCGGGACGGTCTGGCGCGCGCGGGTTCCAGGTACGCGTTTCACAGTATCGGCAGCGCCCTGTGCGTGGCTGCGGACAGCTACGCCAAAGTGCGAGGATTCCCACGCCGGGCCGCCGGCGAGGACTTCTATCTGCTCAACAAACTCGCCAAACTCGGCTCGGTGAGCACCCCCTGCTGCCCGCCCATTCGGATCGAGGCACGGTATTCCACGCGGGTGCCGTTCGGGACCGGGCCCGCACTGGCGGACATCCCCGATGAGCCTGATCGCGTCGAGAGTTTCCACCCGCATTTGTTTGCGGAGCTCGCCCGCGCGCTCGGCCGGCTTGCCGCGCCGAAATTCGTGCCGGGAAACGACCGGGTCGGCCAGGTACTCCAGGATATGGGGGCGAGCGGCAAGCTCGCCCGGATCAACAGTCAGCAGCGATCCGACGCAAATCGTCGGCGGGCCACCCTGGACTGGTTTGATGGTCTTCGCAGCCTGCAGTTCATGCATCGAATGAGAGACGCCGGTTGGCCGGATCAACCCCTGCTGGCCAGCGTTAGAGAGATTCTTGGCGTGGCGGGTGGAGATCTCATCGCGCTGAACCGCGCGCTTCGTGAACGCGAAGCTTCAAGAAGCTGATGGCTTATCCGAAACTACCGTACAATACCCCCAAAATGAGGAACGGGCATGGCCGCCGCACCCCCTGAGAACCCAGATCTTGCCTGGGATGTCGAAGACACCATCGACATGGACACGGCCAAGAACTTCGTCATGCAGTTCGAATCGACGCTGTGCGTTTACTCCCCATCGGTCAAACAGCTCTACAGCACCTACAACATCTTCATTTCCGAAGAGCACCATCGGAAGATGGTCATTCTTCCCGACCCTGGCGCGTTCTATGACACGTTCAACGGTATCCCTGTCGAAGCGATAGCGCTGACGGGACTGTACATCATCCCGGGTGAACTGATTGGCAAGGTCGGCTTGCACCTCGCCAACGTGGACAAGAATCGGAATCTGGGAGAACGTCGTATCCCGTTCGAGAGTGGGATGCGCAAGCTGATGGGCAACCGTCCGGAGGAAGACCCGTTTCTGCCCGTACTCGCAAAGGGTGATCTGCGCGGCTTCGAACGAACCTGGCCCGTGCTGCACCTGCACCGCATCAAGCTGGAGGCCCTCGACATGCATTCAGCCCTCGACCTGACCAACATCAAGAACGTCATCACCGAAAAGCTCGAGTCGCTGTTCCTGGCTCAGCGCGACCTCACCGCGTGAGGACGGGTTGAACGCCACGGACCGATGCAGACTTCGTACGGAACCCTGACCAAGCCAATTCTGGCGAGCTTGGCCCTTACCCTACTGGTGGTGCTTTGCTGGGTCGGAACGTTGGACGCACGTTCGCGCATCGAAACCGAACAGGCCCTGGAAACGACGCTGATCAGCTACGCCCTCGCACGCACCTTGAACGGCTTGATATCAGTTGCGCAGGGGACCGAAATTGCCTTCCAACCGGCCGGGGTCGGCGTTGTGCTCACTGCCGGCGAGATCCTCGACCCGCTCAACGATCTCGTTGAAAAATTCTCCTGGGTGGTCCTGCTCGCGGCGTCGTCACTGGCAATGCAACTGCTGATCGGCGAGATTCTGACAACCAGTCTGCTCAACATCGTCACGACCGCTGCGGCAACGGCCAGCGTAGTGCTGTGTTGGATGCCATCGAGCGTCCCGACGGCGGTGCGCGAGTTCGTGTTCCGCGCTACGGCACTGGTGCTGACCCTGCGTTTCGCGATCGTCGCGGCCGGTTTTGCGATGAGCTTCATCAGCAACCAGTATCTCGATGATCGTGAACACGATGCAATCGAATACCTGTCGGCAACGCAGGCGGCAATCGAAGTGTCCGATGCCCGGGACGGTAGTTATCGGAGTGATTCGGGTGGGCTGTTGGAACAACTGGACAGTTTCATCGAGGCGCAGAAGGAGTCGTTCGACATCGACCGCCGCCTGGATCGCCTGCAGCGGCAGATCGAGAACGCAATCAATGTGGTGATCGACCTGATCGTGATCTACCTGCTGAAGACGCTGCTGGTGCCCCTGACTACGCTCGCCATTCTGTACGGCAGTATGCGCCATTGCTGGCGGAAGATCGGTCAATGACACCGGTGCCCTTCCAGATTCAGATCGACGACGCACAGATCGAAGATCTCAAGCGGCGCCTGGAGGCCACGCGCTGGCCGGACCAGGTGGGCGACGATTGGGTGTACGGCACGCCGGTCGGCTACCTGCAAGACCTCTGCCACTATTGGGCACACGAATTCGACTGGCGCGTCGCGGAACGGCAACTGAACGGCTTCGATCAGTTCATGGTCGAGCTGGATCAAACCCGTCTGCACTTCATTCACCAACGCTCGAGCCATCGCGACGCGCAGCCATTGTTGATCACCCATGGCTGGCCGGGATCCATCACTGAATTCGTGAAAATCATCGAACCGTTGACCCAGCCCGAACGCCACGGGGGCGAACCTCGGGATGCCTTTCATGTGATCTGCCCATCGATCCCGGGCTACGGTTTCTCCGCCGCGCCCCGCAAGCCCGGCTTTCACGCGCGCGCCTGCGCAGCACTGTTTGCGAAACTGATGGTAAATCTGGGTTACCCGCGATACTTCGCCCAGGGTGGCGACTGGGGATCAGCAATCACCACCTGGTTGGCCGCGCTCGATCCCAACCACGTCGCAGGGATTCACCTGAATCTCGTGTTTTCCGGCCCGCCGAGCAACGGTGACGCCATGGCCGGAGTAACCGATGTCGAGGGCCGCCGGCTCACCGAGCGGCGCAAACGCATGCGCAACGAGGTGGGCTATCAACACATTCAGGGCACCAAACCGCAGACGCTGGGCTACGGACTCAACGATTCACCGGCCGGCCTGGCGGCCTGGATCGTCGAGAAGTTTCACGGCTGGAGTCAGCACACCGGTGATCACGAATTGGCGATCAGCAGGGACGAAATGTTGACGAATATCAGTGTCTACTGGTTTACCGGCACAGCCACGTCAGCCGCACGGCTCTATTTCGAAAACCGGCGCTACGGCGACGACCCGGCCGCCCCGGAAAGGGTCGACGTAGCAACGTCGGTTTCGATGTTTCCTGGCGAGCTATACCTGCCACCACGCGTATGGGTCGAACGTCAGTACAACCTCGTGCACTGGTTCGAACCGGCTCGAGGAGGACATTTTGCTGCGCTGGAGGCGCCGGACGAGCTGGTGGCAGACATACGCAGTGCTTTCAGAACCCTGCCCTAGTGCATTAGAATACGTCGCTTTTTTTCACGGGCACCCACCCACGTGCAGCGCGTATTCATCGACGGACAGGCCGGCACCACCGGTCTGGAGATCGCTTCGCGTCTCAGCAGTCGCTGTGACCTTGAATTGCTGTGCATCGCCGACGCAGATCGCAAGAATCCCGAGGCGCGTCGCACGCTCCTGAACGAAGCGGATCTGGTCATCCTGTGCCTGCCGGACAAAGCGGCGGTTGACGCCATCGCGCTGCTCGATAATCCGCGGACCAAAGTTGTGGACGCCAGCACCGCCCATCGGGTCGCCACGAGCTGGATCTACGGTCTGCCCGAGTTGGACGCACACCACCGACAACGCATTCAGGTCTCACACCGAGTGTCCAATCCGGGCTGTTACGCGACCGGGTTCATTCTCGCCGCCAAACCCCTGATAGAGGCTGGGGTGCTCGCGCCGGACGCGCAACTCTCGAGTTTCGCCGTATCCGGCTATTCCGGCGGCGGTCGGGTCATGATCGAAGCACAGCAGCGCGGCGATCGAAACCCGTCACTGGCATCCCCACGGAGCTACAGCCTGAACCAGCAGCACAAACATCTGCCCGAGATGACCCACTTCGCCGGCCTCACAAACCCGCCACTGTTTACACCGGTGGTAGGGGACTACTACAAGGGTATGGTCGTGTACCTGCCGCTCAATCCGAACCAGCTCGCCCGCCAGGCAAACTCCGCCGACATTCATGCTCTGCTCACCGAACGTTATCACGCCGAACCATGCATCGAGGTTGCGCCGTTAGGTGCGATCGATGCACTCGACGACGGCTTCTTGTCACCGATCGGGGCCAACGATACCAACCGGTTGGACCTGATGGTATTCGGCCATGCGGACCAGACACTGGTAGCTGCCCGGTTCGACAATCTGGGAAAGGGTGCGTCCGGCGCGGCGGTCCAGAATCTCAATCTGATGCTTGGCATGCCCGAACTGACAGGACTGGTGCTGCGATGACCCGGACCCGACTCGAAGAGCACTCGGCCACGGAACTCGAAAGTCTGCGTGACCAGCTCAACGCCCGTCTCGACCAGCTTCGTGGCGCCGGTTTGAGCCTCGATCTCACCCGGGGCAAACCCGCACCCGACCAGCTCGATCTGTCCAACGGACTCGACGGGATCCTGGCGGGCGACTTCGTTGCGTCCGATGGAACCGACACACGCAACTACGGGGGTCGCAGCGGAACAGCCCTACGCGGCATCCCGGAGGCGCGAGCCCTCGGCGGCGAGATTCTCGATCTCGAACCCGATCAGCTGATCGCCGGCGGCAACTCGAGCCTGAACCTCATGTACCTGGTCATCGAGACGGCGCTGCGCGAAGGCTTGTGGGGCCCCGACAGCCGCTGGAGCGACGAAGCCGCGCGCTCCGGAACGCCTGTCCGAATGCTGGCACCCGTACCGGGTTATGACCGTCACTTCACCATTTGCCAACACGCCGGTATCGAAATGGTCAACGTACCGATGACCGATTCCGGTCCGGACATCCAGGCCATCGAGTTGCTGGTCACCGAAGACCCTATGATCAAAGGCATCTGGTGCGTACCGAAGTACTCCAATCCAACCGGCTGCATCTACTCCGAGCCCACGGTCGAAGCGATTGCGGGCCTGCCCAATCGCGCCGGGAACAATTTCCTGGTGATCTGGGACAATGCGTACGCCGTTCACGATTTCGAATCTCCACGCGCACCGCTGGCCAACATCCTCGCGTCAGCACAGGTCCAGGGGACAGAGGCCCATATCGCGATGTTCGCCTCCACCTCGAAGATTACTTTCGCGGGCGCAGGATTGAGTTTTCTCGGCGCGTCCGAGGCACTGCTCCTGGTTATCGAAGAGCAGCTGCGCGCAATGACTGTTGGACATGACAAGGTCAATCAGCTTCGCCACGCTCGTTTTCTCCACGGCCGACTCGAAGCTCACATGCAGGCGCATGCCAACCTCATTCGTGGTAAGTTCGACGCCGTACTGGACCATCTCGACCAGGAGCTATCGGGATTGGGCATCGCCCGCTGGACGCGGCCACGTGGCGGTTACTTTGTCTCGGTCGATACCCGCCCCGGGCTGGCACGGCGTATCGTCGCATTGGCGGCCGAGGTGGGTGTTGCGCTGACGCCGGCCGGTGCAACGTTTCCCTACGGCCGCGATCCCGAGGATCGCAATATTCGCATCGCCCCGACGTTCCCCGACACGCTTGAGATCGAAGCGGCGATGGAAGTTTTCACCTTGTGTGTTCGGCTCGCCGCAACCGAACAGATCATAGACGAACGGAGGTCTGCACCCTGATGCCGGATTGGGATTTGAGTCAGTTTCAGGTTCCCGAGGAGCCCGGCCGCGGCCGGTTCCATGACTTTGCCCTGCCCTTGCCGCTGATGCACGCCATCGCCGACCTGGGCTTCGAGTACTGCACGCCAATCCAGAGCGAGGTGCTGCCTTTCAGCCTGGCGGACTATGACGTTACCGGGCAGGCCCAAACCGGGACCGGTAAAACCGCTGCCTTCCTCATCACCATTCTCGCCCGCCAGTACGAGTTTCCTTCCCAGGGTGCGAACCCACCGGGGTCGCCCCGCGCGCTGGTTCTGGCACCCACCCGCGAGCTCGCAATTCAGATCGAACATGACGGCCACGACCTGGCCAAGCATCTCGACAGCCGCGTCATCAGCGTAGTCGGCGGCATGGATATGAACCGACAGCGCGAGCGCCTGAGCAAGGGCGTCGATATCCTGGTCGCAACCCCTGGCCGGCTCCTCGATTTCATGGATCGGCGAGTGATCGACCTGCGCCGAGTCGAGGTACTGATAATCGACGAAGCCGATCGGATGCTCGACATGGGGTTCATCCCGGACGTGCGTCGGATCGTCTACAAGACCCCGCACAAGAAAAAGCGTCAGACTCTGTTCTTCAGCGCCACGTTCAACGAAGACGTGATGCGTCTGGCAGACCAGTGGACTCTGCAGCCGCACCATGTTGCGATCGAACCGGATAACGTTGCGGTGGACACGGTCGAGCAGAAATTCTGGCTGGTGGCCGCTAACGAAAAGGCAAAGGTGTTACACCAACTGGTGGGCCAGGAAGCGGTGGAACGGGTCATGGTGTTCGCCAACCGTCGCGACCAGACGCGGAACGTGCACGACTATCTGCGTCGCAAGGGCGTGTCATGCGAGATGTTGTCGGGCGAAGTTCCGCAAAGAAAACGTCTGACGACCCTGGACCGATTCAAACAAGGCAAGGTGCGCGTGCTGGTCGCCACCGATGTCGCCGGGCGCGGCATTCACGTTGACGACGTCAGTCACGTCGTCAATTACGATCTGCCGGAAGATCCCGAAGACTATGTGCATCGAATCGGGCGCACCGGTCGCGCCGGCGCGACCGGCATCTCGATCAGCTTCGTATCCGAGGACGACGCGTTCAACCTGCCTGCGATCGAGCAGTTCATCGGCTACTCGGTGGAATGCAGCCAACCCGAACTTTCGTGAGTGATCGGTAGATCCCGGAGACCACATGCCAGGTACGATCAGCATCCGACCGGCTGAGGCTGGCGACAGCGAACTGATCGTTAAGCTGATCCGCGCATTGGCGATATACGAAAAACTCGAACACGAAGTGGGGATCAGCCGCGAAGACGTCGATCGTCACCTGTTCGGCGATCGGCCCGCAGCCGAGGCACTGATCGCCGAACACGACGATACCGCGGTCGGGTTCGCGCTGTTCTTCCCGAATTTTTCCACTTGGCGCGGGCGTCCAGGTCTTTACCTGGAGGATCTGTTCGTCGAACCGCAACACCGTGGGCTGGGTATTGGCAAGGCGCTGCTGATCGGGCTGGCGCAGATCGCGCGCACCCGTAACTATGCCCGCATGGAGTGGTCCGTGCTGGATTGGAACTCGCCATCAATCGCCTTCTACGAGAGCCTCGGCGCCGTACCAATGTCCGGCTGGACCACCTTCCGGTTGACCGACGAAGGTCTCACCCGACTCGCCGACCACGAGTCCCTGGCCGATGCCTGAACACCAGCCAATGGTCGCCGCGGTCGTGCAGATGAATACTACGCCCGACGTCGCTGCCAATCTCGCTTCAGTGGATCGCCTCACGGCGGAAGCTGCGGGACGAGGTGCCGCGCTGATCGCGCTACCCGAGGCGTTCGCATTCATCGGTCCGGACCACGAGAAGCGCGAAATCGTCGAGCCGCTGCCGGAGGGGGGCGCGATTCTGGCCCACTGCCAGGCGCTTGCCCGCAAACATGGATGCCATTTGATTCTCGGCGGCTTCCACGAGCAGAGCAGCGACCCGAAGAAATCGTTCAACACCAGCGTCCACCTCGACCGGGACGGCGAAGTGGTCTCCTGCTATCGCAAAATCCACCTCTTCGACGTCGATCTCGCCGACGGTACCCGGCTGATGGAGTCGGACCGGACAATACCCGGCGACACCACCCAGGTTACCCCCACGCCTTTCGGTCTGCTGGGCCTGAGCGTGTGCTACGACCTCAGATTTCCAGAGCTGTACCGGCGCCTGGTCGAACAGGGAGCGACGGTGCTCACCGTTCCATCGGCGTTTACCGCAAGCACGGGACGCGACCATTGGCACGTGTTGCTTCGCGCCCGCGCCATCGAATGTCAGTGCTACCTGCTGGCGCCAGCCCAGTGGGGACATCACTATCGCTCGCGCACCTCGTACGGCCACGCGATGATCGTGGATCCCTGGGGACGTATAGTTGCTGAGTGTGGGGCAGAGGGTGACGGCATCGGCATCGCAACACTCGACCCTGACGTCCTTGCCGAGACTCGTCGGTCTCTGCCAAGCCTGACCCACCGGCGCCTGCCATGAGCGATTCTGCGAAGCAGGGGTTCGGCGCGGCATCCCGGTCGATGATCGTGCTGGCCGCCTTCGTCATCGTGATTGCCGGTTTACGCGCGGCCGCGCCGATCCTGGTGCCATTCCTGCTGGCGGTATTCATTGCCACGATTGCCGAATCCCCGGTCGCCTGGTTGAAACGTCGCAAGGTTCCAGGTGGGCTGGCGATTACGCTGGTGATGCTCGGAATGGTCGTGTTGCTGATCGGGATCGGTGCCCTGATCGCCCAGTCCGTCAACGGCTTCGGCAGTCAGTTGCCGTTCTACAAGGAACGTCTGACATCGATTACCACCGATCTGCTCATCTGGTTGACGCCGCGTGCGGAAAGCGTCGGCATCGATCTGTCGACGGACGCACTGCTGTCTTTCCTCGATCCTGCGGTGGCCCTGGATGTGGTACGCAACGCGTTGAGTAGTCTGGGCAGCGTGCTCAGCAACGGTTTCCTCATCCTGCTGACGGTCATCTTCATCCTCGCGGAGGTTTCCAGCTTTCCGGCGAAGCTGCGCCGCGCCATTCAGCAACCGGCACCAGATTTCGATCGGTTCGCCAGTTTCGGGGACACCGTCAACCGATACATGGCGATCAAGACAACGATCAGCGCGATTACCGGAATTCTCGCCGCTTCCGGATTGGCGCTGCTGGGGGTCGATTTCGCCCTGTTATGGGGCCTGCTCACGTTCATGCTGAACTTCGTGCCAACCATTGGTTCAATCATCGCGGCAATTCCCCCGGTGCTGCTCGCCCTCGTCCAGCTCGGCCCGTTCGCGGCAGCGTTGGTAGCCATCGGCTTCCTGGTGCTGAACATCGTTATCGGCAGTGCCATCGAGCCCCGTTTCATGGGTCGGGGCCTGGGCCTGTCGACCCTTGTCGTGTTTCTGTCATTGGTATTCTGGGGATGGGTGCTGGGACCCGTGGGAATGCTCCTTTCGATCCCGTTGACCATGACTGCAAAGATGGCTCTCGAGGCGAGCCCCTCGAGTCGCTGGCTGGCACAACTGTTGGGCCCGGCCCCGGCACCTGCGACCCCGAAAGAGCCTGCTTCAGCATGAGTTACGAACGAGAGATCATTCGCAACATGCGAGGCTATACCTGGGGCGAGCAGCCCGTCGACGGTGAAACGATCAAGCTGAACACGAATGAAAACCCGTACCCTCCGGGGCCTGCGGTGGCTGCTGCACTGACTTCCTTCGACGTCGCCACGCTGAACCGCTATCCGCAACCGACCGCCGATCGATTTCGCGCGCTCGCAGCCGAGCGCCATGGCGTGGACGTGGACAATCTGGTGGTCACCAACGGCGGCGACGAGGCGCTTCGGCTCGTTTGCACTACGTTTCTCGATCCAGGTTCGATCTTTGCGACAACCGATCCCAGCTACTCTCTGTACGAAGTCCTTGCCGCGATTCAGGATTGCTCTGTGCTCCGCGTGCCACTGTTGGACGACTGGACCGTGCCGCGCAATTTCGCCCAACTGCTGAACGACGCCGGCGCCCGCCTGGCCTGCATCGTCAATCCGCACACGCCGAGCGGCGTGCTCGCCAGCGTGGATACGCTGTCACGCGTCGCGAACGAATTTGCCGGGGTCTTGCTTATTGACGAAGCATATGTCGACTTCGTCGACGCCGCGCAACGCTACGACACAAACAACATGGTGCGGGCATTCGACAACGTGTTGATTCTGCGTACCTTGTCGAAAGGCTACTCGATGGCGGGACTTCGCTTCGGCTACCTGGTCGGGTCGTCCGAGTTGATCGAACCGATGCTGACCAAGACTCGAGACAGCTACAACGTGAGTGCCATCGCGCAAGCACTCGGCTGCGCGGCGTTCGAGGATCTCGAGTATGCCGAGCAGACCTGGGCTAGCGTTCGCTCCGATCGTCGCGAACTGCGCGAGGCGCTGCTGCAGAGAGGATTCACCGTGCCTCACTCCCAGGCAAACTTCCTGCTCGCCACCATGCCCGACGACTCTTCTATTGACGCGAGTGGCATGGTCGCCGAGTTGCGCAAGCGCCGCATATTGGTACGTCATTTTGATACGCCGCGACTTGATGACAAGTTGCGCATCAGCATCGGCACGAGCGAACACAACGAACGTCTGCTCACGGCGCTCGATCAGGTTCTCGCGCCATGACCACACCCACCAGAGCGAATCTGATCCGGGCCGCAGAGATCAAAGCGCTCCCGGAAGAGCCACACGTGCACCAGTTCAACGATCGCGCGGTCCGCATGACCCGAACACTCGGCACCGCCGTCGGCCTCGCACGGATCGGCATTCATCTCATCCGCCTTCCGCCGGGTCGCGATAGCACCCAGTTTCACAGCCACTCCGCAGACGAGGAGTTTATTTACATTCTGGAAGGTCGGGCGATTGCCGAGATCGGAGACCAGGAACACGAGGTCGGGCCTGGCGACTTCATCGGCCTGCCGGTGCCATCTCCGGCGCACAACCTCCGCAACAGCTTCGCCGAGGATTGCCACTATCTGGTCGGTGGCGAACGCAACCCGCTGGACGTGGTCGACTACCCACGGATCCGCAGATCCATGCTCAAGCGACCACGGCGCTGGATAGACTGGGACGCTCTCAACGAGATCAGTTAGCCATCCTCGAGTTGTCGATACAACTGCTCCAGTTGAGCCTGCCACCCAATCTGTAATGCGGGTTTCTGGAACTTGCGCTTGCGTGCACGATCCCGGTCCAGCTTTTCTTCCAACTCGACGATCCGCGCCAGTACATCGTCACTGTTCTGCTCAAAACTCTTCTCGAGGCTCTTCTCAAGAGCAGGTGCTTCTCTGGCGAGCCTGGTGGGCCGGATCTCCGGCGTCAAATAGAACTCGTTCGGATCGGGCACCTCCAGCACGACTCCTTTGTCGATTCGCAAGAAGCGTTCAGCGATCGTGTCGAGGAAGCGGCGATCGTGCGCGGTTACCAGCAGCGCGGCGCCGCTTTCCAGAAGCTGCACTTCGAGCTGTTCCTTACCGTCAATGTCGAGGTGGTTGGTCGGTTCGTCCAGAATCAGAAAGTTCGGTCGGCTCAGCGACAGGACGACGAAGAGTGCCCGGGCACGCTCGCCGCCGCTCATAGCGAGCACGTTCTTGCCGTGCTCCGAGTAGGGGAAGCCGGCCCCGATCAAGCGGTTCTTCGCCAATCCCTCGTCACTATTGGCCCGCCGGCTGACAAACTCTATGAGGCTCATCTCGGCCGCCGCTTCGTCCAGTTCCTGATCGTAATAGCCAAGCACTGCCTGAGGACTGAAACGAATCGAGTCGTGGGCCGTCTTGCCGCGAAAGTGATTGACCAAAGCCCGGATGAAGGTCGATTTGCCGGAACCGTTAGCCCCCAGTAACGCGACGCGCTCGCCGGGTCTGATCATCAGCTGAGCCAGACGGAACAGCATCGACCCAGCGGCCTTTACGTCCATCGGCTCGACTCGCAGCACTTCCTTGGCACGCATCGCGCCGAACTCGAGATCGAGATCGAGCCCCGAGCCCCTGCTGACAAACGTCCGGTCGGCCTCCAGGCGGGCCGCGCGGCGCTCAATGTTCCGAGCCCTCCGCGACAGTTTCTCGTTGTCGTAAACCTTGCCCCAGACCGCAAGGCGTTTAGCGCTGACGCGCAGTCCCTCGATTCTGCGTTCTTCGCTGTGGCGACTGCGGCGCGCCGCTGCATCCGCTTCCCGCAGCGCCTCCCGCGCCGCGCTGTACGGAAGATCGAATCGATACAATCGCTGGTCCCGCAGGAACACCGTATGCTCGGCAACGGCATCCAGGAACGCCCTGTCATGGGAGACCACCAGGTAGCTGATTCGCAGACCCAGAAGGTAATCTTCGAAGACCCGTATGGTAGCGAGATCAAGATGGTTGGTCGGCTCGTCCAGGAGCACCAGCTCCGGATCCGCGATCAACGCCCGCGCAAACATGACGCGATTCTGCTGACCGCCACTGAGATCGCCTGCCCGGTATCCCATTTCCGCCTGACTGAAGCCGAGCGCACTCAGTAGTGCCTCGATCCGCCACGCTTCCGTCCCCAACCCCGACCCCGAGTCTGTCCCCGTGTCCACACTCGAGTCCGCAGCAGTCGCCACCGCCTGCGCAGCACTCAATCGCGCAACCCGCGTTGGGAGAAACTGTTCGACCCTGCCAAGCCGCAACCCGCGCCGGCGGATCACCTCCCCAACCTCGGGCTCCTGATCACCACCCAAAAGACCGAGCAGGGTCGACTTGCCGCAACCATTGTGGCCCACGAGACCGATCCGATCGCCCTGCGCAATCGTAAGATCGATATTGTCGAACAAGGTCCGCTGTCCCACCGAATGGCCAAGACCGCGCGCCTGTATCAGGATTGCCACCCGTCTTGACCCTATGTGAGCAGAACGTCAGGCTGTGGTTGCGAGGTTAACAAGCACCCCGGAATCTTCTCAAGCGGCACCGGCCTTCGTCAGATGTTCCCACTGAGCGATGAAAATCAGACGCTGCGTTTCCCCATCGTGACCGCGGCGATCATCGTTGTGAATGCGGCAATCTGGATATTCGTTCAGGGGCTGGGCGCAGATCGCGCCCTGGCCACATCGGTCTGCCAGTTCGGCCTGATTCCCGCAGACCTGCTCGGCATTGCCGAGCCCGGCAGTCACTTTCAGATTAGTCGCGATCTGGTCTGCGTCGTTGACGGCAACAGCAACCCCAGCGTCACGATCACCTCGATGTTCATGCACGGCGGGTGGTTTCACATCCTCGGCAACATGTGGTTTCTGTGGGTGTTCGGAGACAACGTCGAGGACGTTATGGGCCGGCTGCGGTTCGCCTTTTTCTATCTGTTGTGCGGGCTCGCGGCGGCCGGTGCGCAGATCGTGACCGATCCGTCGAGCATTACCCCGATGGTCGGCGCGTCCGGAGCCATCGGCGGCATCATGGGCGCCTATGCCTTCCTGTATCCCAGAGTGCACGTCAACACGTTCATCTTTCTCGGTTTCTACATGACCACCGTGGCAGTACCGGCCGTGTTCATGCTGGGCTACTGGTTTCTGCTGCAACTTCTCGGCGGGTTGCCCGCGTTGACCCAGAGTTCAGCGGGCGGGGTCGCATTCTGGGCACACATCGGGGGTTTCCTGGCGGGCATCGGGCTGGTGAAGTTGTTCGTCAACGAAAACTATCTCACCCAGCACCGCCGTCACATGCGCAGGCTCACGTCCCGCCACCGCTTGCTGTGACCGCTGCTGCCGCGACGTTAGAGCGCGTCGATCCAGCGACCCACCAGGTCGACAGCCTGCGGGCAGACGACATTGCTCGCCAACGGCGGCATCCGAGTTCCATCGAGACGCCGTAGCCGAAGATCCGCCGCCCGCACCCGCGGCACCTTGATGGGAGCCTGTAATTCGGTCAACCTTGACGGCGAAGCGCGTGACCTTGTCACGCCTGCGCCACGAAACCGAATCCAGGAACCACGCATTGGAGAGAACCTTATGAGCACGTCGCGCCTTCCTGCGCTGAGCCTGGCTGCGGTCCCGGGTCGCCGACAGGCGACCCTCGACCTGGCACGCGACATCGAGGCGCGCGGCTTTCCTGGAATCTACTGTCCCAGCCTGGGTGACGGTCTGGCCCTGTGCGAGGCGCTGGCACTGGTCACGCAACGGATCCACTTCGGCACCAGCATCACGCCAATCTACACCCGCCAGGTGACCGACTTCGCCCAGACCGCATCGTTCATTCACGAGGTATCCGGCGGCCGTTTCCGCTTCGGAGTGGGCGTCAGCCACGCGCCGGTGCTCGACCGCCTGGGAATCAAAACCGGCAAGCCACTGTCGGATACGCGTGACTTCGTCGATGGTTTGAAGGCCGTACCACGCGCCGGCGAATTGCCGCCGATCGTGCTGGCCACCTTGCGCAAAAAAATGATCGGCCTGTCGGAAGAGATCGGTCAAGGCATGGTCTTCGCCAACGCCGCGCGCTCGCACATGGGCGAATCTCTGTCGGTCCTGTCCGAGTCGGCTCGCCAGAACGACGAATTCTTTATCGGTGACATGATTCCCACCTGCATCAGTGATGACCTGGAGGCCGCCAAGGCGGTCAATAGGCGGACCCTGACCAGCTACGCCATGCTCCCGAACTACCGAAACTACTGGAAGGAAGCGGGCTACGAAGAAGAAATGCAGGCCGTCGAAGCCGCGCTGGAACGGGGGGAGACCGACCAGGTGAGCGAATGCTTGTCCGATCGCTGGCTTGCCGACACGACGTTGTTCGGCACCGCCGCGCAGGTCAGGGAAGGAATCGAAGCCTGGTTCGACGCCGGGGTGAAAACCCCGATCATCGTTCCTTCGTCGGCCAGCGGCGGTCAGTTTCAGGCATTCGACGAGTTCTTCGCCATCTGGGATTAGTCGCGCGGACATGCCACGCCTCTGGGTCATTCGCCACGCAAAATCGTCCTGGCGCAATGCGTCCGCCGGCGACCACGATCGGGATCTCAACCGCCGTGGCCGTCGCGACGGACCCACGATGGCCGGCTGGCTCGCTGCCCAGGAGCTACCGCCCGAGCACATTCTCGCAAGTGATGCTTTACGCACGCGGCGCACCGCCGGGTACCTCGCGGATGCCTGCGGCCTCGCCCCCGGAGCGCTCGAGTTCAGTGCCGACTTGTATCTCGCCGCAACATCGCAGTTGCTCGCGAGCGTAAGGGCGCTGCCCGACCGCTGTCTCAGCGCGGCTGTGATTGCCCACAATCCGGGCGTCACAGAGTTTGCGAATTTCCTGCTGGAGAAGCCGCTGATCGACGATTTTCCGACCTTCGGCATCGCGGCGATCGACATTGAAGGTCGCTGGGTGGACATCGCCCCGGGCTCTGGCACGCTGAGGATTTTTCGCGCCCCGAAAACGATCGACACAACCCCTGGAATCTGACATGGAATTGGCAAAACGCGCGCTCGACGTTGGTCTGTTCACCAACAATCGCGACGAGCTGCTGCCATTCTGGCAGAAGGAAGTCGGCTTGCCCTTCGATGAAACCCTGCGCATCGGCGGTGGCGTTCACCAGTTGCGACACCGGATTGGCGAATCGATCCTGAAGATCAATCACAGCCGCGAACGGTTGCCGGAGACCCCGGCCAGTGGTTATCGGTCGCTGCGAATAGTTGCCCCCGGCACCGATGTAGCCCGAGATCTCACCGATCCCGACGGCACCCGGGTCACGCTGATCCCGCCTGGCATGGACCAGGTGAGCCAGCTGGAGCTGACGGTGGCCGCGCGATCCATCGATGCCCACGCCGACTTCTACGAACGGGTGCTTGGTCTGGGGCGCCTGGACGAGCAACGTTTCGTCTGCGGTGAATCGCTACTCGCACTGACAGCGCACCCCCAGGCAACTACGAACCCGGAACTGCGGGGCCCGGGCCTGCGCTACATTACCTTTCAGGTGTTCGACGTGGTCGCTGAGCATGCCCGAATTCTCGAACTGGGCGGAACCGAGGGACGCGCCCCGGTACGTCTGGGTGAGGTCGCCTACATTTCGTTCGTTCGCGATCCCGACGGCAACTGGATCGAGATTTCTCAACGCAAGTCATTGACGGGTTCTCTGGACTAGCCAAGCGCTGCCCGTTACACGTATCTTTCCGCATTCACCAGTTAATCGCCAAAGGGAGCATCATGCTCGACTTCATCTCCTTTCTGCTGTTGGCCGCCGTCGCCTACCTCATCTGGCGGATATCCGACCAGCTACCCGATGTGATCTTCCGCGTCAGTGAGATACAACGCGACGTGGCCGAAATCCGCCGCAATCTGAACGGCGCCGGTGGGGATGACGAACCCGCCACCGCGGCTCCGCCTAGCAGTGCTGCGGCTAAGCCAGCGGACGAACCGGAAACCCCGGCGCCAACCAGCTGAACGTTATCGCTGAGATGCGCGACTCGGGCCCTGAACAGGTTGCCGCCGAGCAACAGCCGCGAGCCGTTACGCTCCTGAACCGGTTGTCCAACCTCGACTGGCGCACGTGGTTCGGGCTGGTGATGACTTCGTCGTGGTTATTGCTGGGGTATATTTACATTCGAACCACGGTCGGCTGGGACGCGTTCACCGTCTTGCCCGCGGACGAGCTAGGCAATTTTCTCGAAGGTGCGTTCGCACCGCTGGCTTTTCTCTGGCTGGTGATCGGTTATTTCATTCAGCAGCGTGAACTGGAACAAAACACCGCGGCGCTGAGGTCCCAGTTGCAACAGATCGAGCGCAGTGCCGAGCAATCGGTGATTCAGTCTGAAAAACTGGCGGAATCCGAAGTGCACGCACGCCAGGAAACATTCTTGACCATCGCAGAGAACGTGCGCCGTCAGCTGGGAACCACCGTTGGCCTGTTGTACATTTCAAGCCAGAGTGCCGCCGCTGACGGTAGCGTGACCCAGGAAGAACAGAGCGCGCTGTTTTCTCGTATGGGTCAGAGCGACCCGGAAGTGTTCACCCGCAGGATGCTCGAGACCCACCTCATCCTGAGTGACGACGCCAGTCGTTTTGCCCTGTTCTACGGCACGGACGTACGCGCCCGACACACCAACAATTTCCTGTTCACCTTCGAGCGACTCCTGGCTCGAGCAGAAGCGGTCGATGCGGACCAGATGATCCGCGACTCACTCTACGGAGCCGGTCACGGCCTCCTCTACCAGATCGCCAAACGCCATCAGCAGACTGCGCCCGATGAGCTGCGTGATCCGGAACGCACCGGCACGTACATCAAGATGTGAGCGTCCCGACCGAACCATCAGGGATCGCCGACCCGGTCGTCCTGCTGAATGCAGACCGGAAGGAGGCTCAGCAACGCGCGGATCCGTGGGCTTCATTGTGCGTGTTGGCAACCGTCACGCCGGAGGGCACACCCCAGGCACGGGTCCTGGTGCTCCGGGATCTGGACCCCGGTCTCGGCATTTTCATCAACGCCAGCAGCCCAAAGCACTACCAGATCGAAGCCAGCGGTGCGGCCGGCGTGCTGATCTACCTGGCCAGCATCGGGGTGCAGTACCGGCTGGAAGCCGGATTGGCGGCGATCGAGCCCGAGACCATTCGCACCGGGTGGGACCTGCGCCCGGAGATTCCGAAGGTCATGGATTGGCTCTATGAGACCAGGGTACCCCAGAGTACCGCACTGGATTCCCGGGACGCGCTGCTGACACTCTATGAAGACGTACGCGGCGCCCTGCCCGACGACCTGGTTGCGCCGGCGGGCGCGACCGGATACCGCATCGAACCAAGCCGAATCGAGCGACTGAAGTTGAGCGGGGACCGGGTGCACGAACGCGACCTGTACGAAGCCTCCAACGAAGGTTGGACGCACAGGGTGTTGGTTCCGTAACGGTTTCGCCGCGCAGTAGCGCGTCAGTCGTCGTCGGGCAGTGCCGGGACGATCCCCACCAGGCTCTTGAAACACGTCTCGATGGCCGTCTCGACGAATCCTGTGATGAACGGCGCATCCTGTTCTCCACTTCGAACCGCGGCATACAAGGTCGGCCACAGGCCTTCCGCGCCAAGCGATCGAACCGCGATGTAATCCTTCTCCAGGTACTCGTTCAGAGCCCAGTTCGGCAGGCAGGCCACGCCGCGGCCGCTGGCGACGAGCTGGATCATCATCGGCGTCAGCTCCGCGCTTCGGACCCGGGCGGGCTCGACGCCCGCCGGATCGAGAAATCCGCTGAACACGTCCAAGCGGGCGCGGTCCACCGGATAGGTGATCAGTACCTCATCGGCGAGATCAATGGGCTCGAGCCATTCACGCTCCAGCAGGTGATGCTCCACGTTCAGCGCAAGCTGTGCCTCGTAACTGAACAACGGGTGATAGGTCAGATCCAGGGACAGTACCGGATCAGAGGTGATCACCAGGTCCAGATCGCCGCGCGCGAGAGCCGGCAGCGGCGCGAAATTGAAACCGCTGGAAATGTCCAACTCGACGTCTGGCCAGGACTCTCTGTAGCGGTTGATGGCTGGTAGCAGCCATTCGAAGCAGCTGTGGCATTCGATCGCCATGAACAGGCGTCCCGATTGCCCGCCCGCGAGACGCTCGAGGTCGTGTTGCGCGCCGTGTACCAGGGGCAGCACTTCGTCCGCCAGGCGAAGCAGGCGGGTACCGGTCGAGGTGAACCTTACGGGGCGGGTTTTGCGGACGAACAAGGGGCCGCCTAGGCGGTCCTCGAGGTCCTTGATCTGGTGGGACAGCGCCGACTGGGTGAGGAACACCCGTTCCGCCGCCTCGACCAGGCTTCCGGTTTCCCGCAATGCCGCCAGCGTGCGCAGGTGCCGCAGCTCAAGGCTTACCATGAGCACACCTAATGTATATAGGAATTAACATGTATTCTATTCATGATGCGGAGCTCTGTCACATAGCTCGCAATCCATCCTGCCCGCGCGACGCCCGCCATTGTGTCGCGTGAACAACCCCAAATGTGCCACGGTGCACGTTGTGACGTGGTTCGCTCCTCTACACTGCTCTGTATCCAAAGGAGGTGTCTAACGGAACATGTTCAGTCCGACTCTGACCGTGATCGACGCGTTCGTTGCCGAGTTGGTGTCGACCTTCGGCAAGGCGTACCCCAACGCGGAATCGAGCCAGTCCAGCGTGTTCGAGCAGAGCGCGCGCATGGCGCTGGAAGCGCTTACGAATTCAGACTGCTCCTATCACGACATCAACCACACCATCATGGTGACCGACGTGGGCCAGGCCATCCTCTGGGGGCGCTTGATGTCTCAAGGGGACGTCGGTGCTGAAGACTGGATTCACTCCCTGCTGGCCATGCTGTATCACGACATCGGATTCGTGCGCGGCATCCTCAAAGGCGACCGCGGCGGACGTTACATCGTCAACGAGTTCGGTGACACGGCGATCCCGCCCCCCGGTGCGACTGATGCTTACATGGCGCCATACCATGTGACTCGTAGTTGCCTGTTCGTCAAGGAACGCTTCGCCACGGAACACGCCATCGATGCCGGCGTGCTGATTCACAACATCGAAATGACCCGGTTTCCAGTACCGACCGACGCCTTCTATCAACGCGTTGGTGACTATGCCGGTCTGGTGAGGGCCGCCGACCTGATCGGCCAGATGGCCGACCCTCAATACCTGCAGAAGTTGTCGCGTCTCTATACCGAGTTCAACGAGACCGGCGAAGCCGAGCGCCTTGGCTACACGAACCCGGGTGAGCTGCGCGCTGAATACCCCTCGTTCTTCTTCGAGCGCGTGAGGCCCTACATCTCCGAGGGCCTTCGCTACCTGCGCAAAACTCAGGAAGGCCAGCTGTGGATTGCCAACCTGTTCAGCCATGTCTACGCCGAGCAGCACTGCGAACCCAGCTATGGTCCCGAGCGCCGCCTGCGTCCGGACGGAGAGACCAACTATCAACGCCGCGCGACCGACCTGGCGCCTCCCAAGGTCGCTTTTTCGCGCAACTGACCGACCGAGCGCTGCTTCGGGCGGGCTATCAAAGCTTGCCCGCAGCCCGTAGAATCCGCCGTTCGCCCGCCTGACGTGCCAAACCGAGGTTTGCCGCGGACCGGCGTTTTCATTGTTTCCGCGCCACCAAGCGCATCAGACCCAAAACGTTGACGTGACGCTGAACATGAATGTGCCTCAGGCTGCCCGGACGACCGCGCACGAGGACCACCCTACGGTCGACCACATCGCGCCGCTGCGCATCTGCCTGCTGGGCTACCGGAGCAATCCGTTCAGTGGGGGACAGGGCGTCTATCTGAAGTACCTCTCGAAAAGCCTGGTGGAGCTTGGCCACCAGGTCGATGTCATCTCGGGGCAGCCCTATCCTGAACTCGACCCTCGAGTCGGCCTGATCAAACTGCCTGGTCTGAATCTGTTCGAGCAAACCAGCCATGTGAGCGCGCTGAGGCCACGCCACTTCCGATCCCTGGCGGACCTGACCGAGTATTTCTCGATGCTCACCGGAGGTTTCGCCGAACCCTACAGTTTCGGCCGGCGTCTCGTGGCGTACCTGAAACGTCATCGACCACACTATGACGTGCTTCACGACAACCAATGTCTCGCCTACGGATTGCTGCGCTTGCAACGATTGGGCTACGCGCTGCTCACGACGATTCATCATCCCATCACCTGGGATCGCGATATCGCGCTCGCCAATGCCCCCGATTGGCAGTCGAGGCTGCTGATTCGTCGTTGGCATTCCTTCCTCGGCATGCAAACCCGCGTGGCGCGGAAGCTCAAGCACGTGGTCACCGTCAGCGAATGCTCCCGGGCGGATATCAGCACCGCCTTCGGCATCGACCAGGCGCGATTGCGCGTCGTCTACAACGGCATCGATGGCTCCGATTTCTATCCGGTCCAGGATGTGAATCGCAATCCATTGCAGCTGATATCAACCGCCAGCGCGGACCAGCCGTTGAAGGGAACGCAGCACCTGATTCGCGCCTTTGCGGAACTACGCCGGACACGCCCGCAACTGACGCTGGTGATTATCGGACGTCCCAAGAAGGACGGGCCTACGGAGCGCCTGATCAGCTCCCTTGGGCTGACCAACGCGGTGCAGTTTCGCCATGAACTCAGCACCTGCGAGATCCGCGAACTGTACGCCCAATCGACGGTCGCAATCGTTCCGTCGGAATACGAAGGGTTTGGTTTGCCGGCCGGTGAAGCAATGGCTTGTGGCGTTCCCGTGGTATCCAGCGACGGCGGGGCGCTGCCCGAGGTCGTCGGTGACGCCGGCGTCGTAGTTCCGGCAAAGGACCCTCACGCGCTTGCAGACAGCGTGGCGATGCTGCTCGACAATCCGGAATTGCGCGACGACTTTGCCCGGCGCGGCCGGCAGCGTATCAGGGAACACTTCAGCTGGGAGCAAGCCGCACGGCAAATGACCCAGTTGTACGCGGAGGTCATGGCCGCATGAGCCTCGAGACGGTGGACCTGCACCGCTTTCCGCTGAACGCCGGCCAACGCGTGCTGGACCTGGGTTGCGGTGAGGGCCGGCATGCAATTACTGCGTACCTGCATGCCGATGTCCAGGTGATCGGCCTGGATTTGAGCCGGCGTGACATCGACATCGCCCGGGACCGCTTCGGCGACTTCGAAGATCCAGACGCAGCGGGCAAGTCCCTCGACTTCATCATCGGCAGCGGATTGACCCTGCCCTTCGCCGAGGCGAGCTTCGATCGAGTCATCTGTTCCGAAGTCCTGGAACACATCCACAACTACCAGGCCGTGCTCGGAGAAATTCAGCGAGTCCTCAAACCTGGCGGGTTGTTGGCGCTCAGTGTGCCCAGGTTCGCCCCCGAATGGATCTGCTGGAAGCTGTCGGACGCCTATCACGAAGTCGAAGGCGGCCACGTTCGGATTTTTCGACGCAGGCAGCTCAAGCGCGCGGCAGAGGACGCCGATATGGTGCATTACGACACCCACGGTGCCCACGCCTTGCACGTTCCGTACTGGTGGTTGCGGTGTCTGTTCTGGGACAGGGAAGATGCCGCGCCCGTCCGGCTGTATCACCGGATACTGGTATGGGACCTGATGAGCCGGCCGCACCTGACCCGCTGGCTGGACAGGCTGCTCAACCCATGGTTCGGCAAGAGCATCGTCATGTACTTCGTGCGAGGACTCACGTGACGCAGCTCTACGTATCCAAAGGTCTGTTCCCGAAGGAGTACTTCGCGGCAACGGTCGACTACATCGCCGACGTGCAGTATCACGACGGTGGCATTCCATGGTTTGACGACGGCACCCTCGATCCCTGGGACCACGTCGAAGCCGCCATGGGTCTGAGCGTCGGTGGCCGTCACCAACAGGCGCAGCGGGCATTCTACTGGTTGGCCGAGCAACAACGCCCGGACGGCTCCTGGTTGGCCGCGTACAAGGACGGCGAGGTAGTGGACGGAACGCGTGCGGAAACCAACTTTGTCGCCTACGTTGCGACCGGAATCTGGCACCACTACCTGATCAACCCCGATTCCATGTTTCTTCAGGACATGTGGCCGGTGGCCCGCGCGGCGATGCAATTCATTGCCGACCTCCAGACCTCCCATGGGGAAGTGTACTGGGCGCTGGATACCCGCACGGGCATCAACAAGGACGCGCTCATCACCGGCTGCAGCTCGATCTACAAGAGTCTGGAATGCATGGCGAACATCTGTGTAGTACTGGGCAAGGATCCCCGTGGATGGTTGCTGATACGCGAGCGACTCGGCGACGCGATTCGCAACAAACCGGAGCGCTTCGACCGCACCTGGCCGAGCAAGTCCCGCTACTCGATGGATTGGTTCTATCCCGTCCTGACCGGAGTTCTGGAGGGCGAAGCTGCGCGGCGGCGGCTGCGTGCCCAATGGGATCGGTTCGTCGAGAAAGGCATGGGCTGTCGCTGTGTGGCCGACGAACCGTGGGTGACCGTCGCCGAAACCTGCGAGTTGACCCTGGCTCTGACCGCAGCCGGCGAAACCCAGCGCGCCACCGAGGTATTCAGCTGGCTGCACGACTACCGGGCCGCAGACGGTTCCTGGTGGACCGGGTACGCCATGCGCGATCAGGTATTGTGGCCTGAGGAACGGCCTACCTGGACCGCTGGGGCGATACTGCTTGCCGGCGACGCACTGGCACAACACACTCCGGCGAACGGATTGTTTACCAACGTTCGGTTACCGCCGGCGTTCGAGAACTCCGAGGGTTCCGGTCATCTCTCGCGCCTCGAACAGCCCTGACGCCAGCGCCAGCTGATAGATTTCGTTGGGCGCCTGTCCACCCGCCTCCGGATCTTCGAAGATGTCGTGAATCGCAAGAATTCCGCCCGGCAAGACGTGCGACGCCCAGCTTCGGTAATCCGTCATAGCCGCCTCACGGCTGTGCCCGCCGTCGATGAACACCATCGCCAATGGGGTGCTCCAAGCACGCGCGACGACCCCGGACGCAGCCACCAGGGGCACCACGACATCACTGAGCCCGGCGCGGTCTACGGTCTGTCGGAATACCCCGAAAGAATCCATCTGGGCGCCCTGGGCATCGTACAAATCCGGATCGTGGTACTCCTCGCCCAACTGGTGTTCCTCGGAACCGCGATGGTGATCCAGCGCATAGAGTAGCGATCCCACTCGTCGGCACGCCTCGCCCAGATACACCGTCGATTTGCCGCAGTAGCTGCCGATCTCCAGACAGGGCCCCAGGTGACCCACTTCGACCGCGAGCGCGTTCAGCCGGGCGCCTTCGGCAGGGTCCAGAAATCCCTTGACGGTATTGATGTCGATGCCAAGTTCCACCGCTTCCATCGTGTCAGAGGCGCTCCATGGCAAAGAAAACGATCACGAAGATCGGTACCAGCGCGATGCCCGCGTAGCTCAGCAGGTTGAGCAGGTCGTTCTGACGCGCATCCTCATGCAGGCTCAACCTGCTACCGAGGATCAGCCAGGCGACCCCGGCGACGATCACAGTCAGCGTCAAGGTGAGCACTATCGCCGCCATGACAACCTACTTTCGCTGCTACTGCTGCGCGAGTTGCAGCATATTGCGCGGCTTGGCGTTGCTCAGATCCACGATGGCGTCGTAGTTGTCCGCGATGTCTTCTACCGTCGCGTCGGCACCGAGGTCGATCCCTTCGTTCTCGACCACGCACGCCACCGAGTAACGACCACCCGCAGCCTGCAGGATTACGCCGTTGGGCGCATCTTCGCTGCACAGGAAGATCACCGCCGGGGTGACCAGCTCCGGGCCAAGCCGCTTGAGGGCTTCTTCGGGCATCAAGCTCTCAGTCATCCGTGTCGCCGCCACCGGTGCGATCGCATTGGTGTGAATATTGTTCTTGGCGCCTTCGATCTTCAGCGTATTCATGAACCCAACCAGCGCCAACTTGGCCGCACCGTAGTTGGTCTGCCCAAAATTACCGTAAAGGCCGGACGGTGAGGTCGTCATGATGATTCGGCCGAAGTTCTGCTCACGCATGATCGGCCAGACTTCCTTGGTGCAATACACAGCGCCCATCAGATGCACCTCGAGGACTGCCTGGAAGTCCTCGATCGTGATTTTGGTAAAGCTCTTGTCTCGCAGAATACCGGCATTGTTGATCAGGATATCCACGCGTCCCCAGGCGTCCATGGCATCCTGGACCATGCTGGCAGCCCCTTGCGGATCCGACACCGAACCACCGTTGGCAATCGCCTCGCCACCTGCTGCTTTGATCTCATCGACCACCCCAACGGCTGCTTCCGAGGAACCGCCGGTCCCATCCATGGAGCCGCCCCAGATCGTTGACGACCACCGTGGCGCCGCGTGTCGCCAACGCGAGTGCATCGCCGCCGTCCAGCCCGCCGCCCGCGCCGGTAACGACAGCTACCTTGCCCTGGAAATCGATGCTCATATCACTTACTCCGATCAATGTCAGATTCGAGAATGCGCGATTCTACAGGAATCCATCGACCCGACGGGCGCGCTAGGGTCGAATCGGGAAATTGACCGGACCGGTCATATCCTCCAGCTTCGGCTGAATCCACTCGATCCAGTCACACAGCGCCGGCCGCGTCTCCCTCGGATCGATCAGCTCGTTGACCGCGAACGATTCGGCTCGAGGAAACGGTGAACGGGCGTCCTTGAGTTGATTCTCGAGTTCCCGGCGTTTCGCCTCGGGATCCTCCGCAGCGGCAATCTCCCGGTGAAACGCAACTGCCACGCCACCTTCGACGGGCAATGCCCCGGACTCGACGGACGGCCATGCCAGTACGTACGCATCGGTGCCATAGTGCGCGGCCGTAGCCACGCCGAAACCCTTGTGGACCTGGATCGACGCCCACGGCACGCAAGCCTGAACCGCCGCAGCCACGGCAGCCATGCCGTAGCGGATGGTACCGTTGCGTTCCGCTTCCGGGCCAATCATGAAACCAGGCTGGTCGACGAAGTTGACAATGGGAAGGTGGAACATATCGCAGGTCTCGACGAACCGGCGGTACTTCTGCGCAGCTTCTGCAGTCATCGCGCCGGCGTAGACGTTGCAGTCATTCGCCAGAACGCCCACCGGCTGTCCATTGAGTCGCGCCAGCGCGCAGATCTGGCTCGGACCATACAGCGCTCCCATTTCGAACACGGAATCGCGATCCATGACCAGTTCGACTATTCGCCGCATGTCGAACGGTGCATTGGAATCTCTGGGCACGATCGACAGCAGTTCCTCCTCGGTTCGCCCGGGCGAGTCTCCGGTGCTGACGCGCGGCGCACGTTGCCACACGTTGCTCGGCAAATAGCTTAGGAAGCATCGAATCTGCGCGAACGCGTCGTACTCGTCTTCCGCAATGTTATCGACGATACCGCTGCTGGCGTGCACCTGCGCACCGCCAAGTTCCTCCTTGGTCAGGCGTACCCCGAGGGCCCGTTCCACCAGCGCCGGCCCGCCGATCAGCACCTGCGACGTATGGCGCGTCATGACCGCGAAATGTGAAGCCACCAGCCGACCGGCCGGGAAGCCGGCCACCGCGCCCAGCGCGGCGGACGCCACCGGTACCTGGCCCATGGCATCGGCAATGATCTTGAAACGCGGCTCGGTGTGGATCGGTTCTCCAACCGTTCCGCCCCGTCGTCCGGACCCCTTTACGCTGCCGCCGCCGCCTTCCAGCATCCGCACCAGTGGGACGCGGTAGTTCACCGCCATATGCTCGGCATAGACACTTTTGCGCAACCCCGCGGCATTCGGTGACCCGCCTTTCAGCGTGAAGTCCTCGCCACCAACCGCTACCCGACGTCCGGCAACGGTGCCCAGCCCAACCACGTAGTTGGCAGGTACGAATCCGGTCAGTTCGTCATTGGCGTCGTAGTCGGGGATCGCGGTCGCTTTGCCGTGTTCCTGGAAACTGCCCGGATCGAAAAAAGCATCAATTCGTTCGCGAATCGTGAGCCGGCCCCGGGCGTGCTGCTTCGCAATGCCGGCTTTGCCGCCCTGAGCACGCGCCAGCTTCTCCCGTCGCTTGAGCTCTTCTACCTCGCCGTCCCAACTGCCCATTACGTTTCCAGCACCACCAGCACCTGCCCTTCATCCACACCGTCTTCGGGCGCCACGCGAAGTTCCGCCACGCGCCCGGATTCCGGGCTCTCGAGCGGTATCTCCATCTTCATCGACTCAAGTATCAGCAGCACGTCTCCAGCGGCAACGGTATCACCCTGGGCGACTTCCACCTTCCATACACTGCCGGCAACTTCACTCTCAATTTCCCGTCTCGCCATTGCTAAACTCCTCAAGCAATCTTCATGATTCAGTTGTCGCCTCAGCATACTCCCGCCACGCTTCAACGAACCCACCGAGTCCGCGCCCACGCGTTCCGCTGGTCTCGATCTGCGCCGCGGCCGCCGCGTTCACGCAGTCGCAGATACGACGTGCGGCGTTGCAGCCAAGCTCGATCCGGAACATTTCCGTCGCCTCGCCCCCCTTGTGATCCGCTGGCCTTGGCAGAGGCTTGCCGAGCCGCAGCACCTTCTTCAGCGCATCGCTCAGATCGGCGTGTTCGGCATCAAGCAGTTCACAGGTCTGCTCCAACATCCAGCGCGACACGATGTCCGGCTGGTCGCATGCTTGTTTGTATGCCGTCCAATTCATGAGTTGAGCGTGCCCGCCATCTTGGCTAACCTCAGGCGCCCCCGCACGAGATGCAGGTCATGTTAACAAAGGCCGACGACTATCCCATCCACCAGACGCCGGAGCCGATCGCTTACTCAGGCAGTCACCGCAATTTCTACGACCGTTATTTCTTCAATGGCTATCTGCCGGATGGAAGCCTGTTCTTCGCCGCGGCGCTCGGCGTTTATCCCCACCTCAATGTCATGGACGCTTCTTTCTGTATCGTTCACGACGGAATTCAGCACAATCTGCACGCCTCCAGATTGCTGGCAATGGAACGTCTCGATACGAGCGTTGGGCCTATTGAAATTGAGGTCATCGAACCGCTCAAGGTGCTGCGACTACTCATCGACAGCGCGGCGCACGGCATCAAAGCGGACTTGCGTTTCAATGCCCGTGTCGAGGCCATCGAGGAACCGCGCTTCACCCGTCGAATTGGATCCATGATGTCCATGGACTCTACCCGAATGACCCAGAACGGCACGTATCAGGGCTGGCTGGAGCTGGACGGAACGAGATTCGACGCGGCTCAGATGCTAGGCACGCGCGATCGATCCTGGGGTATCCGGTCCGTCGGGATGGGCGATCCCCAACAGAACCCTTACGCTGACGAAAACCAGTTCTACTGGCTGTGGGCCCCGTTGAATTTCGACGATTGCGCAACCTTCTATCACCTGAACGACGATGCCCAGGGAAAGCCCTGGAACACCAGCGGAGTCATCGCTGAACTGGGCGGCGAAGCCCAGGTGATGAGCCAGGTGCGCAGTGAGCTGACATTCACACCCGGATCTCGACATGCTGCGAGGGCTTGTATCGAGATGACCAACGACGCCGGGAACGTATCGACGCTGGAATTCAGACCCCAATGGCACTTTTATATGAAAGGATTGGGCTACGGTCATCCTGAATGGGGCCACGGTTTATATCACGGCGACCTGGATGTGGGCTTCGACCGCTTTGCCCTGGCGGACATGGCGCCCGGCGACCCAGGCAGCCTGCACATCCAGGCCTTCGGCACGGCGACGCTCACGGACGCACAGGGTGCGCGTAACGGTGTTGGCGTTCTGGAGCAGGCGATCATCGGCCCGCACGCGCCATCAGGCTTCACGGAAACATTCGATCTGGCGTAGCCGATAGCCAGAACAGCTCCTCGGCACGGGACCGTCAGTAAGCGTCCAAATCCAGTTCCAGGCCGGTCAGGCGGGTGTAGGCTTCGCAATATCGGTCGAGTGAATCTCTTACCACGTCATCCGGCAGCACCGGTCCGGGCGGGGTCTTGTTCCAGCCACCATCCGCGACCAACGTCTCGAGGTAGTTGCGCACGAATTGCTTGTCGAAGCTTGGCTGCTCACCACCGGGCACCCACAGATCGGCGGGCCAGAATCGGGAACTGTCCGGGGTGAAAATCTCGTCGATCAGCAGAGGCGTCCCCTGGCCATCTATCAGCCCGAACTCGAATTTCGTGTCGGCCAGAATGATCCCGCGCTGCAGCGCGTAATCACGCGCTCTCGAGTACAGTGATAAGGTCGTTTCGCCCAGCCAGGTCATCAATTCCTCACCGACCACCGCAGCCCCTTCGGCAACGCTGATGTTCTCGTCGTGACCCGACTCAGCTTTGGTAGACGGCGTGAACAGCGGCTTCTCGAGACGTTCACCGTTGCGTAGCCCTTCCGGGAGAACGATGCCGCAGACCTTACCGTCGCGCTGATAGTCCTTCCAGCCGCTGCCCGCGATGTAGCCGCGCGCGATGCACTCGATCGGCACCACCTCGGTTTTCCGACACAGCATGATCCGCCCCGTCAGCTCCTCACGCTCGGCGTCGCTCAGCCCGGGAACATCGGCTATGTCCGTTGACAACAGATGATGGTCCACCGAGTCGCCAAAGTAATCAAACCAGAAGCGCGAGATCTGAGTCAGCACGATGCCTTTGCCCGGCAGGCCGTTGCCCAGCACGACATCAAAGGCCGAGATCCGATCCGTCGCAACAATCAACAGACCCTGCTCATCGCCGAGATTGACATCATAGAGGTCCCGCACCTTGCCGGTGCGGCGATTGGGCAACCCGAGGTCGGTGGTCAACAGTGCTTCGCGCATCAGGACGTCATTCCTCCGTCAGCCATGTATACGGATCCGGTCACGAAGCTGCTGTCGTCACTCGCCAGAAACAACATCAGCTTGGCAATGTCGTCAGGTTCGCCATAGCGTTGCAACGGAATGCGCGCCTCGAGCATCGCATGGACCTCCTCGCCTGCGCCCGGCGCCATGCCCTCTTCGAGGCTTCGCATCATGCGTGTCTCGACCGGCGAAGGGTTGACGGTGTTAACGCGGATCCCCAATGCCGCGCACTCCTGAGCGGCCGAACGCATCATGCCAATCACCGCATGCTTGCTGGTGTTGTAAGGAGAGAGGCCGGGCGTACCCGTTACGCCCGCAACCGACGACGTGATCACAATGCTGCCACCACCCCGTTTCTGCATGGCCGGAATGACCGATTTCAGCCCCAGCCACACGCCACGGACGTTGACCGCCATGACCCGGTCAAAGACCTCGACGTCGTACTCTGTAATCGGCTTCACCTGACCTTCGATGCCGGCATTGGCCAGCATGACGTCGACCCCTCCATAGCGCTCTTCGGCCAATGCCACCATTGCCTGGTTGGCCTCGAGATCCGTGACATCGGTGACACAATAGCTCACCTGGTTGCTGCCGATCTCCGCAACCGCGTCACGCAGGGCATCTTCATCGATGTCCGCCAGTAACACCTGTGCGCCTTCGGCAACGAACAAGCGTCCGGCAGCACGGCCAATGCCACCCGCGCCGCCGGTAATGATCGCAACCTTCTCCTTGAGTCGAACTCCCATCCGTTACCCTCCTGCCAATGCCGATTCGAAGTCGCCCAGCAAATCCTCCGCCTCTTCGATGCCGACGGAGATGCGAATGAGTGAGTCATCGATTCCCATGCTCGCCCTGCGCTCCGCACCCATTTCGTAATAGATCGTATGCGCCACCGGAATGGCAAGCGTTCGGTTGTCGCCGAGGTTACTCGACTTCACCACCGTGTCGAGGCCGTTCAGGAAATCGAATACATCGATCTGGGGCATCAGTTCGAAGCTGAACAACGCGCCGGGGTGGCGGAACAAGCGCTGGGCCAGCTCGTATTCGGGGTGCCCGGCAAGGCCTGGAAAATATACCTTGCGCACGCCCGGCTGCGCATCCAGAAAGTCACACAGCGCGCGCGTATTGGCGCACTGTCGTTCCATGCGTAACGCGAGGGTCTCCGCACCTACCGCAATGTGATGCGCCGCCTCCGGAGCAAGGCTTGCGCCAAAATCACGCAATCCCTTCTTCTTGATCTGCGTGATGCCCCACGACGCAGGGTCGGAACCCCGGTAGTCGTCGTAGATGTTGGTGAACCCACGCCAATCGAACTCGCCCGTCTCGGTGAGCGCACCCCCGAGCACGTTGCCGTGCCCACCGATGTATTTGGTCAAGCTGTTGACCACCAGCCCCGCACCGACCTCACGCGGTTGAAACAGATACGGCGAGGTCATCGTGTTATCGACCACATACAACAGACCGCGCTCGCGGCACAGGTCGCCGATGGCGTCCAGCGCAGCGACTTGAGTACGCGGATTGGCGATAGTTTCGACGAACACCAGGCACGTTTCGGGACGAATCGCATCGGCCACCGCCTTTGCGTTCGTCGCGTCGACGAAGCTCACGTCCACGCCATGAGCCGCGAAGCTGTTGAACAGGCTGTTGGTGTTACCGAACAGGAAGCTCGACGAAACGAAGTGGTCCCCGGCCCGAAGCAGCGAGAACAGCATCGTGCCAATCGCCGCCATGCCCGTGCCAAAGCAGACCGTCGAGAGACCCGATTCCATCTGGCTGATCTTTCGTTCCAGCGCTTCGACCGTTGGATTGATCTGCCGCCCGTACGAGTATCCCTTCTGGCGACCTTGAAACACCGCCGCGAGGTCGCGCGCATCCTCATACCCGTACGCGACGTTGGCGTGAATGGGCTTGTGCAACGATCCATGCTCAATCGCGTCGCGCCGGTCTGCGTGTACGATCCGGGTGGTGAATCCAGGCATGGCGGTCACCGGAGAAAACGCGCAATACTACGCCAGCCCGCCTCTTCCGGCCAGCAGTCCGGCCAGCAGAGAGGTCCGGCCAGCAGAGAGGTCCGGCCAGCAGGCGCCCTACGCTAGGCAGGCACGACCGGTTCTTCGCTGCGCTTGATCAGATCGACATAGGGTTCGCTGCGCAGCAGTTGTTTTACTTCCGACGCCTGGACCGGCCGACTGAAGTAAAAACCCTGAACTTCCTCGCACCCCTGCGAGCGCAAGTATCTCAATTGCGATTTCGTCTCGACGCCTTCGGCAATCAGATCAAGGTTCAAGCCACGGGCCATCGCGACGATTGCGTTGATGATGCTGGCATCGCCCTGGTCGGCGCGTATATCACCAACGAAGCTGCGGTCTATCTTGAGCGTGTTGATCGGGAACTGCTGCAGATAGCTTAGTGACGAGTAGCCGGTGCCAAAGTCATCGATGGCAATCGCCAGCCCACACTTCCGCAGGCCCTGAAGTTTCGGAACGATCACGTCGATGTCCTGCATGATCGTGTTCTCGGTAAGCTCGAGCTTTATCAGATTGGGGCTCAGACCCGAGGATTCCACCGCGTTGATGAACCGGTCGAGAAAACCCTCCTGTTCGAGCTGGTGAGCTGTCATGTTGACCGACAGGCGCACGTCGCCGTAGCCCGCGCGCTGCCAGTCGACGACCTCCGCGAACGCATGCCCCTGAACCCATTCGTCGAGTTGCGTGATCAGTCCGGTCTCTACCGCAACCGGCAGGAACTCATCGGGCGAGATCAGGCCGCGCTTGGGATGTTGCCAGCGAACCAATGCCTCCACGCCGATGATCCGGCCATCATCGACCCGCACCTGCGGCTGGTAGAACACGCGCAGCTCACCGTTCGTCAGCGCGTTGCGCAACTCTCGCTCCAGGGATAACCGGGTCGAAAACTTCTCGTTCATCTCCTCAGAGAAGAACTGGTAGGCGTTCTTGCCCCGACTCTTGGCATCGTACATCGCAATGTCGGCGCTCTGAACCAGTGCTTCCACGGAGTCGCCGGCTTCCGGATACATTGCGATTCCGATGCTGGCGCCCACGAACAGCTCGTGGGTATCGATTACGAACGGCGTGCCCAGCTTATCGAGGATCTTGCCCGCGATCACGGCGACATCATCGCGCGTGCGGATCTCGGGTAGCAGCAGCGTGAACTCGTCTCCGCCGAACCGTGAAAGCGTGTCGCCGCGCCGCAGACACCCCTGCAGTCGGTTGGCAACGGCCTTCAACAGACGATCGCCCATGGTGTGACCGAGCGTATCGTTGACCAGCTTGAAGCGATCGAGATCGAGAAACATCACCGCCAGGCGGCGTTTGCTACGCCGCGCCTGCGCTATGGCGAGGCTCAGCCGATCCTTGAGCAGGGCGCGGTTTGGCAAATGCGTCAGCAGGTCGTGATACGCCTGGAAGTTGATGACCTGTTGGGCTTCCTTGCGCTCTGAAATATCCCGGGCGGTACCGTACGTGCCGATGAAGTTCTCCCGGGTACGCTCGTGTGGATCGCTGTAGACCCCTTCCGCGGTCAGTTCCATCCAGACGTTCTGTGTCTGGAACGGTCGGTCCGCATCACGCGGCAGCCGGGTCTTCAGCCGCAACTCGACATTGTGGGTTGCGCGACCGCCGGTACGCCGCTCGTTGAACAGGTTCTTCGCCTCTTCGAGGTCCTCTTCATAGACGAGTTCGGCATAGTGCTTTCCCACCAACTCCGCTTTCTCGTAACCAAGCAGCGACTCAATGCGGTCGTTAATGAAGTTGAAACAGCCATTCCGATCCAACATGTAGATCAGATCCGGAGAGTTGTTGACAATGAATCGGTGCCGTTCCTCGGATTCCTGAAGTCGTTGCTCCATTGCCTGGTGGCTCTGTTCAAGCCGCCGATGGGTCAGCGCCTTCTCCAGCGTCGCGAGCAGTTCGGTGGGCTCGAAGGGCTTTTTGACGAAGTCGAAAGCGCCACAAGTCAACGCGTGCTTGACGCCGGAAAAGCTTGAATCACCGCTGACCACCACCACCTTGGCGCCGACGTCATGGTCCGCCACCCACTCCAGCACGTCGTGGCCACTGACCTCCGGCATGATCAGGTCGAGCAACACGACATCGAAGCTCTCGCTCTGCAAGGCATCGAGCGCTGCCCGCCCACCCAGGGCTTCAACGACTGGATATTTGTGCAGGCCAACCAGCTGTGCAAGGCTCGACAGCAACTCCGGTTTGTCGTCAACCAGCAGGATGCGGGCGTTTTCCGGAGAGGTGTCCAAGTCCGGGCTGATTTCCGGGCCCGATTTTTCGCGCAGCAGGTTGGCGTAGGTCGCGTGCTGGTTAGACAACCCAGCATCGAACGTGTGACTCATATGCTCCCGTCCGAATCGTTCCGCTCCCGGGTACCGGTATGCCTGATTCCAGGCACATCCAAGGGAGCGACCGTAGCGATTAGTCTGGCATCTTTTGCCGCCCGCGAAAAGCTTCGCTTACACCGTGGCGACTTCCCCGTATCCATCATTCCGGCGCAACCGGCAGCGCCGGCCAGAGCGTGTAGACCCGCGCGAGGGCAGACAACGCCAGGGCATGCCGCAACCGTCCTGAGTGGATGGCCTCGCGCATCGCAGATTCAGACATGACATGTACAGCGATCGCCTCGCCCTGGCCCGGTTCGGGCTCTGCGACGCGATCCACACCTTCGGCCAGCCAGTGATGACACAGATGTGGGTGGATCGCAGGATTCGGCTCTACCGAACCGAGATAACTCCACGCGCCACCACCGAATCCGGTCTCCTCCAACAACTCGCGCTGCGCCGCTGCCAGGGAATCCTCGCCGGAATCAACCATGCCGCCCGGCGTCTCAATGGTAGTGTCGCCAATGCCGAAGCGGAACTGCTCGACCATCACGAGCTCACCGTCCCTGGTACGTGCAACCATGTTCACCCAGTCGACGGATTCCAACACCAGACGTCGCATCACCTGTTGATTTCGGGGATTGCGCATCTCATCGAAGCGCGTCTGAAAGAGAATCAGATCGGGACCCCTTCGCGTGGCTACGCGTTCCCAGCGCAACGGGTCGTCATCGTGGTCGTTCATCAGTAACCCGTCAGCTCCATGTATCCTGTGCCACGCGAGTTCCCGTCCGCATCCAACACGTTCACGAGGCCTTCCCAGTAGACAATCGCCGTATCCATACGCTGGTCATCCAGCGCCGCCTCGATCACCAGCCCGCTACCGCAGTGCGTGCAGGCCAACGACCATTCGACCGGCCAACTCCGACCGACAGCGTCCCGCCAGACACGCCCCGGGGTCAGTTCGAAATCCGCCGGTCCCATCGCGGTCACGGTACCATCGCCGTCGATCCACGTCCCGGCATCGAACGGGTCGCGGGCGCCGTCGGCGCGACGCAAACTGAACACCATGATGTCCACGCCTGAGTCCAGATGCAGACCGAACCAGTTCCAGCCAATGATACCGCTGCCGAGCACGCTGGTGCTCCATTCACGATCGATCCACCCTAACCCGCGTACGCTCACCCAACGGTCGTCGATCTGAAGCCTGCCCGCCACCGGGGTGCGCGGCAGCGTGTAGTAGTAGGAGGCGCTATCCGGCCCCTTGGCGCTCAGCCCCCCATCCCCCTGCAGCACAGCGGGTTTGGTCCCTGCCCCACCCAATCGCAGGTCGAGCGCGACGTCGGTTCCTCGCGCATCCAGATGCATGGGGAACAATGAATCGCCCTCTGATTGAAGTGTCCATCCATCGATCCACACACGGAACGGCGTGTCTTGTGCGCCCGCCTGGGTCGGGTGCGCGCGTGCAAGGCGTTGCTCCTCGCGATGGATCTGCGCGCCGACATCGGTGATCGCCAGGTGGCCAAGGTAGAGTTGATTCGTCTGCCACGGATTGTTCGAGGCGGGCCCCGGCGCCAGGGCCTGACGAAACAAGGTGAACTGGGCGCCATATGCGTTCCCCGCCGCGTCGGTAAGCGCCGCGGTGAAGTACCACCACTCACTGCGAAAACGCGGATGCGGGCCATGGTCCCTGGGAAACATCAAGCGCGCGGGCGCCCGGGCGCGGGCAAAACCCTCGCCCGGCTCTGGCTCCCCGAGAACCGAACCCACGCGCAAACCGGTGATAGCGAACGCGCCCTCTGAATCGCCAGGTTGGCACCCGCAACTACCCGCAACCAGGAACATCAAAGCTGCACGTATCGGCCACTTACACGCCAGGGTAATCACCTCGAATGATGGTGCGCAGTCCCGGCAGTGCACCGGCCAACAGCGCGCCAACCAGCCCCAACGCGGCCGGCACGAGCAACGCTTCGGCAGAGACGCCGAACGGAATGCTCCAGCCGAAGGCGCGGGGATTGAGCACTCCACACAGCAGCCAGCCGATAACCAGCCCCAGTGGCAATGCTACGAGCACCGCATGGACACCGAGCATGCCCGCATGCCAGAGGTTCAGACGCAGAAACTCGCCCACCGAGAAGCCCATGCTGTGCAACAATCGGAATTCACGCGCGCGGCGCAGCCGAACCGCAACCAACGCATTGAACAGCCCCACCACCGCGACCGCTACCGCAAGCACCACCAGTGCATCACTGAGCCTGAAAGTTCGATCAAAAATCGCCAGTGCCAGGCCACGGACGTCGGCATCGGAGCGGGTCCGCCACCCGTTACGCTCGGCGTACCGAGAAAGCTCATTGCCGTGCTCGGCATTCAGCCCAGCAATCGCAACGGCGCGGGGAGCGGGCGCCCCAAACAGCGCGGCCCCGGATTCCGAGGCCAGAACCACCCGAGGAGACGACGCTCCATAGTCGCGAAAGATGTCGACTACGGTCAATTCAAGCGTCCCGTGTGAACCCCTGACCTCAACCGAATCGCCAGGCTTTATTCCATGGCGTCGTGCGCCCGGCTCATTCAGCAGAATGCCGCCCGCGGGCAATGATCCTGGAAATCCGTAGCGTCGCAACGCATCCACATCTCCCGCGTCGAAGATGAAACTCGCGCTTATGTGACCAGCACCAGCCGCACGGCGATCGGCACCAGCGGGACGCAACCAGCCGTCCTCGCGCCGCTCAACACGGATGGTGCTGTCAGGCCCAACAATTGAACGAAGCCTCGCCAGATCCGCATCGGAAAACCCAATGCGGGATTCGAGGTAAACATCGGCGCTCAAGCGCTGCTCGAGCATTGCCTCGAAGGCGACGCGAAAGTTGGACACCATCAAGCTCATGCCGATCGCCGTCGCCAACGCTATCACCAACCCTCCCAACGCTACGCGGACGTCCGCGCTACGATGCGCAAGATTGCGCCGGTTCAGCAATCCCACCAGCGTCGCCGCCCCACCACCCGGCGCCCGCGCCCAGAACACCAGCGTCGGACCCACCAGCAACACCGCGGCAAATGCCGCCGCCGCAATGGCGAGAAACGCACCCACAACCCCCGTCGCGGCCAGCGACACGCCGATCACGAATATCAGGCCGCCGACGAGTAACCCGCTACGGCGTTTGCGCTCCCCGCCAAAAACACTTCGATAGGCCAGCCACATGCTGCCGCAGCCAACCAACGGTCCGAACACCAACGCTTTTCCCGCTGCCCAGGCGAAGGCCGTTCCTCCGGCATCCTCGAGGAGGGCTGAAGCAGTTCCACCCAACGCCAGTTGCCCCAACCAACCGGCGGCCCACCAACCAAGTACCGACCCGAGCACCGAGCCGATCAGCGCGACGATCAACCCCTCCAGCACCACCTGCACCACCAACCAGTGCTCATCGATTCCCAACGCCCGCAACCGATCGAACATACGCTCACGCTGGCGAATCGAGTTCACCGCGCTCTGATGAATGAGGAATCCGGCAACCACCACACTGAGCAGGCTGAGGGCACTCAAATTGAACAATACCGCAGCGGAAAACAGTCTCTGGCCATCGTCCTGAAGCACCTCGACCTGATAGCCCGATATCTTCCACGGAGTGTCTGTTACGTAACGCCGCGCGCCCAGCCCTGGGAACAATCGCTCGGCCGCGCGCATCCAGGCGCTCTCTTCGACGTGTCGCAAGACGCCGATCCTGGTGATCGCCCCTGGCCGATCCAGGACTCGCTGCGCCGTGCCAATATCGACGAGCAGCACAGGGTCATCGAAGGCCGATCCGATCTCGACCTCGCCGATGATCACGACGGGTTCGTCGATGTGGGGCAATCCCAAGGCCTCTCCGGCCACGACGTCGATACCGCCCGAGACCCATCCGGCACTACCGGTGAGCCACGCTCTATCGCCGTTGAGCGGAGGAATCGCAGACCTCGACGTACCGGACATGGCCAACGGATCCAATCCGACGATCCTTATCGGAAGGCCCATCGGGAACAGCCGCGCATCGCGACGGGCAGTCACCCGCCCCTCGAGTATCGGCACCAGCGCATCTACACCGGCAATGCTTCCGGCACGCCATCGCGCGCGCAACTCGAAGTAATCGTCCTCGTGCAATACCGCACGATGCAACATGTGCGAAAAGCCCAGCGCACTCCCGGGCGTGGCCCGGTCCAACTGGGACTTGACCACCTCCGCAAGCAGGTGGACGGCGACGATCGACAGCATGGCGAGCGTGATTCCAACCACCACAGATACCGTCGTCCAACGCTCGGCAACGAGTTGTCGCAACACGGCACGCAGCAGCAGGCTCACCGTTGCAGGTCCAGGCGCTCATGCGCATGCCTGGCGACGAACTCGCTGTGGGTCGCCAGCACCAGCGTTGCGCCCGAGGCCGCCACCTGCTCGCAGAGTAAATCCACGACGCGCCGCGCATTCTCCGCATCGAGATTGCCGGTGGGCTCGTCCGCAAGAATGATCGCAGGATGGTGTGCAAGCGCGCGGGCGATCGCCACCCGCTGTTGCTCGCCACCGGACAACTGCTCAGGAAACGACTCCTCGCGTCCCGCGAGCCCTAACGCATCCAGCCGCGACAGCGCCTCGACCTCGAGATCGCGCTGGCCGGTCAGTTCCAAAGGTAACCGGACGTTCTCAGCCACTGTCAAGGTCGGTATCAGATTGAAGAACTGAAAGATGTAGCCGATCGACCGTCGACGATAGCGCGCGCGCGCCGCCGAACTCATCCCTCTCAGGGACAGTGTCACGCCATCGATTTCAACCAGAACGTCGCCCGAATCGGCAACGTCCAGTCCCGCGATCAGATTCAGGATGGTTGTCTTGCCCGATCCGCTGGGCCCCACCAGCGATAACGTGGTACCGGCACCCACGTCGAAGCTGTACCGACGCAACACGACCCGCTCGACATCACCATCGAGGAATTGCTTCGAGACGGATTCGAACCTGATCAAGGTATTCCCTGGTGTCTTGTTGTAAAAGTCCATCCATGGACTTTTACAACTACGCTCGCTACCGCTCGCTCACGACAAATCACACCGGCCGCCGCGCGGTTACGTGCCCGATTTGCGGGCGAGTCATCCCTGGCTCGCACTAGCAGCGCGTTTTTCAACACGCTGCTAAGCGAGCGTGCTGCATGCCCTGTCGATGGCGCTCCACGGTCACCTCAGGCAAGTGCTGGTCGTTCTCGACCGCTTGAATGATGCTCGCCACCGATGAATGTCCGGCCAACGACTCCAGGGTGGTGATCGTGGGGTAGATCATCTTCCATCGGCCATGCTCGGCGTGCGCCAGGGCATGGCGAGGGCGAACCCACAAGCCATCTTCCAGCTCGCCTTGACGATGCACCACCTCTTGACCTGGCGGCATCTCAGCCAGGAAGAACCGGGTGTCGAAGCGCCGCGGCGCCGACTCAGGAGTGATCCAGTGACTGAAGTAATGTACCCGATCGGTGGCCAGCACCAGCGATTCGAGCTCACACAGCGCCGCCATGCTCAGCGCCCCGGAATGAATTGCATCCCGGTACTCAGCGAATCTGCGACCGACTTCGCCATCCGATGTATCGAGCAACACTCCGTCGCGATAGCACAAGACCGCGCCCGCCTCCTCAAAAGACTCCCGTATCGCGGCGACCCAGTAGGCGATACCCGTGGACTGCACGCCAAGTCGCCGGGACGCCTCTTCGTCATCGATGCCGACACAGTGCGCCTCGACCGTGCCATCCGCCGAGTCGACCTTGCCTCCAGGAAAGACGTGCAAACCTCCGAAATCCCCGGAACCCGGGCGTTCGACCATGAATACCTCGAGTTGATCATCGAGATCACGGATCAACAGCAGCGTAGCGGCCGTACGCGGAACCTCGGCGTGGGACACGTTATCAGCGCTCAAAAACCCATCCCGAAGCCTTAAATATCAATATGACATTACTGTTCACGCGCACCGACTGCCTGTAAGCTTCACTACGAGCACGGGGAGGTGCGCAACTGCTATGAAGAATCCAACCGAGAATTTCATGGTGCGGCTTCCGCCTGGGCTGCGTAACAGGATATATGAAGCGTCCCAGTTATATCGGCGGAGCATGAACTCCGAGATCGTCGCGCGCCTCGATCAATCACTACGTGGATTGCCCGACCAACAATTCGAACGAGCAGTGGCGCCGCCTTTCTTCCCAGAGATCGAGCGTCTCCTCAGAGGCGATCTTACACCCGAGGAGAGTGACCTGATCCGTTGCTTCAGACGCATGTCTGCGGAGCAGAGGAAGGCGTTATTGGAGTTGTTGGGATGACCCGGCCCATTAGATGGAATTCCTGGATCAGTCGTCAAGTGTCGACCCTCCGCTCCCACATCCGCGAAGCGGCGGACAACAGCGTGAGGTACGCTCGAAGGCACATTAGGATGTTGGCGGTCGCTGCAATCCTTTCCCTCACTTCGTACTATTTCATATGGACCAAGCTGTTCCCCAACGACTACGAAAGTTTCCTGATCCGCGCGCTCGGAAGTGCTCTGTGCGTCCCACTACTTTTCTATGATCGGTACCGAGATAGTTACGATAGGCTGCTGCGCTGGTACTGGCCAGCCACTTTGACGTTTGTGTTGCCGTTCGTGTTCGGTTACATGCTCGCTCAGAATGCTGCGAGAGCCGACGCTGTGGGTGAAACAAATCTGGTCTGGCCGCTTCAAAACGTTGTCGCGCTTGTCATCTTCATGATGCTTATCAACGACGGACTGATTGCAACTTCGCTGTGGGCAATAGCGACCCTGCTGATACTGGTTACCGTACTAGTGGAAATCACCGACCCAAATTGGGTCGAACTCAGCAGGGTCTACCTGGAGCCGATGCCCCTGTACGGCTTCATTCTCGTCGTAGGAAGCCTCGCAAACAGAAATCGCGAGATCATCGATCAAGAGAAGCTGGCGGCCGTTGCTGCTGTCGGCAGCACCATTGCGCATGAGCTGCGTACACCGTGCCTGGGTATTAAGGCGCTGGCGGAAGGGATTCAGTCGTATCTGCCAATTCTGGTCAGGGGATACGAGTCGGCCGTCCTGAACGGCCTCGTGAAGAGGGACATCCGCGGAAGGCACGTCGACGCGCTCAGACACAGCCTGGTGCGCATCAAGGACGAAACGGACTACGCGAACCGCGTGATCGACATACTGCTCATCAACTCTTCGGAACAGCCGCTGCGCGGTCTGGAGTTCGATACGATTTCTGCAGCCAACTGCGTCCGGAACGCTGTTGAGCGGTACCCGTTCTCCAGCGCCAAGGAGAAAGATCGATTAACCCTCTGCATCGTCGAAGATTTCTCAATCACGGCGCCTGAGGTACTGCTCGTACATGTCCTGTTCAATCTGCTGAAGAACGCGATCTACTACGTCGAAAAATCGGGCGGTGGCCAGATCACGATTCGCGTCTCGAGCGAAACTCGCGAGGTGGTAATCGAGGACACCGGTACCGGCATCTCCTCCGAAAACCTACCACGCATATTTGACCGATTCTTCACCACGACGGATACGGGACACGGATCCGGGATCGGATTGAGCTTCTGCCGAATGGTAATGGACGGTATCGGTGGAACAATCAAGTGCGAGTCCGAACCCAACGAGTTCACACGATTTACTCTGACGTTTCCGGAGGCCGCCTATGGTTAACGCTCTGTCTCTCCCCTACTTTCACCCATCGACAGTGGTATTCCTCGATGACAACCATCAGTTCCTGAGCGACCTGGAGCTGCGGCTGCCGGGGCGCATGCCATACATTCTGCACGAAGACGCATCCATTGCTCTGGCCGAGGTCAATCGTTACACAGCGACACCCACGCTCGCAGACCGCTGCTTCTCTCGCCTGGAGAACGAGCCAGGCTCCTGGCGGGACAGCGTCATCGAGTTCGACGTCGCGCTCATCGAAGAGGAAGTCAACTCCGTCGAACGGTTTCATCGAACGTCCGTCGTGGTGGTCGACTATGCCATGCCCGCGATGAACGGCCTCGAGTTCTGCGAAAAGATCACGGATCCGTACGTCAAGAAACTGCTACTCACGGGCGCGGCAGACGAGAAGCTGGCGGTCCGCGCCTTCAACGATGGGTTGATCGATCGTTTCATACTGAAGAACCAGCCGGACTCGCTCGATTTGATGCTGCGGTTTGCGGACGAGTTGCAGATCGCGCACTTTCAACGACAGCAAACAATTCTAGCCGCCGCGCTGTCGCTCAACCCACCACCATTCATCTACGACCCGACATTGATCGACCAGATAGAACGGCTTGCGCATCAACACTCATTCGTCGAGCATTACCTGGTCGGCGATCCTCCAGGATACCTGTTGCTGACTTCGTCGGGAGAGGTGCAACGTCTGGTGGTGATGGACGAACGCGAGTTTACCGCACAGACTGAGCGTGCACGTAGGTATGCGGCGCCCGAGGAACTTCTGTCCGCCATGCAGTCGCGCAGCAAGATTGTCTGCGTCTACGAGTCGTTGCTAGGCAACGATGCGGCCGACTACCCATGGCACGAATTCGCTTTCGACAGCTGGCGGGTTGAGGGAGCAAGCACCTGGTGGCTGGCGCTAATCTCCCAGCCGCCGGTAAGTATCGATTTCGACCCTGGCGCGTCCTCGCTGGATGCATACCTCGCCGTGTTGGATGCGACTTAAGACTTCGATTGCAGAAGATGCCGGGGCAGCGCCACGCGCTCCACGCCCTCAAATATCAGCTCTGTTGCGACCGCAAGCAGCGCAGCCGGGATCGCGCCCTGGAGTATCAACGACGTATCGTTGAGCGCCAGCCCCGTCACAATCGGATCCCCGAGGCCGCCCGCACCGATGAACGCCGCGAGCGTGGCGGTACCGATGCTGATCACGGCCGCCGTGCGGATACCGGCGAGCACACCCGGCATAGACATCGGCAGATAGACGTAGCGCAGTTGTTCCCGCGGAGTCAGGCCCATGGCCACTGCAACACGTTCCAGCAGCGGATCGAGGCTGGTCAACGCCGTTATGGTATTGCGGAGAATCGGCAACAGCGAGTACAGAAACAACGCAATGATCGCCGGAACGATGCCGATCCCGAACACCGGTATCATCAACGCGAGCAAGGCGATCGAAGGGATGGTCTGGAGCAGGCCGGCGACGTACAGCACGGTGCGCGAAAGGGCGCGCAACCGGTAGACAGCAACACCGAGCGCAACACCGACCAGGACCGCGCCCAACAGTGCTATGCCGGTGAGCTTCAGGTGGGTCAACGTGTTCTGCTTCAGCGAATTCCATCTGCCGGGTCCTGTCGCTTCGACGGTGGCAATGCCCTGTGCTGTCAGAAACCCTTTCGCCACATCGGCAAAGGTTTCGCCGCCGAAAACTACCGCAGCATTCAAGCGTTGCATGGTTGCATCGTCGATAGAACCCTCGAGTTTCTCGAAGGCCGCGACCACTGACTCGGGAAGATCCATGCGCACCAGAGGGGCCGCGAGATAGCGCGGAAAGAAGCCGCGATCGTCCTCCAGAACAGTCAGGCCATAACGAACGAGCTCCCCGTCCGTAGAGTACACGTCGGTAACGTCGATCGTCCCGTCGGCCAAAGCCTGGTAGGCGAGCCCATGTTCGATTCCAGTGGGCGCCCACTGGAATCCGTAGGTTGCGATCAGCCCCGGCCAGCCGTCGGCTCGTTCCAGAAACTCGTGACTGACCATTACCTTCAGACCGGCTCGGGGTACCAGATCCGATATGCTCGTCAATCCCAACTCCGCAGCAGTCTCCGCTTTCAGCGCCAAAGCATAGGTATTGTTGAACCCGAATGGCCCCAGAAATCGCACACCGCGTTCCCGCAGATCGACATTCAGACGACTGACCGTCGCATCGGTGTCGAGCCCGAGGATTGCCTGGGACACGGTACCGGTGTACTCGACGTAGGCGTCGATCTCGCCCGCGCGAAGCGCATCGAAGCTGATCAGCGTGCCACCCAACCCAAACCGTCGCTCCACCGCAATGCCTTCGGCTTCGATCAGCTGAACGAGGATTTCCGCCAGAACGTACGACTCGGTAAAGTTCTTACTGCCAATGACGAGCGGCGGGGCTTCGCCCGCCCAACCGAAGCCCGACAGCAACAGCAACACAGTTCCCAGCAGACGCGAAATCACTCCAGACTCTCCAGCAGCCCCTTAACATAGTCGTTTTCTGGCGCTGCGATCACTGCACGCGTGGGGCCGTGCTGCACCACCCACCCTTCCTTGAGGATCACCAGATAAGCCGAAAGCTTGCGTGCTTCGCGCATATCGTGCGTCACCAGCAACGTGCTGACCGCTTCGACCGAGCGAATATCCAGGAACTGCTCGTGCAAACCAAGTCGGGTAATGGGATCAACCGCGGAGAATGGTTCGTCCAACAGCAGCATGCGAGGTTTGAGCATCAACGCGCGACACAATCCAACTCGCTGCTGCTGGCCCCCGGAAAGCTGGTTCGGGTAACGATTCGACAGTGACGCATCGAGCCCCATAAGTGCCAGTAGCTCGCCGAACCTCGCGTCGATGTCTGCCTCGCTCCAGCCTTCGAGCTTGGCCAACAGGGTGACGTTACGCCGCACCGTCATGTGAGGAAACAGCCCCGCACCCTGCACGGCGTAACCAATACCTCGTCGATAGCGCGCCGTGTCGATGGTGGGCGGCGCTTGTCCGAACACCTCGATCGAACCGGCATCCGGGAGGTACACTGCGTTGATCAACTGCAACAACGTCGATTTACCACTGCCGCTCTCGCCCACGATGGCCGTGGTCTCCCCCGCGGGGCAACTGAACGACAGGTCGCGCAGTACCCATTGTTCTGCGAAACGCTTGCCGACGCCTCGCAGCGCTACACACGGCTCATCACTCATCGGCCGTACCCCCGGCCAACCAATTTTCCACCGTATCAGCGTGCGCACTGAGTTCACGGGCTAGCTCGCCGCTATCGACGAGTTCGGCGATCCCACGCCGATACTCCTCCAACCCCACCCCTCCCTGCGGCGCACCCAGTTTCCGGGCAACCTCTGCTCGCCAGCGCGAGCGTTCTTCACTCGTGAGAGACATATCATCGCAGTGTCGCCGAGCGCGCAATCGAAACAGCAGCTCGACAAGCCGCGCATCGTCGAAGGGTGGCGCTTCCAACGGGCGTTCACCGCGGCGAATCGATCGCTGCAGCCGGGCGCTGCGATCCCGGTCTGCATCGGAAAAAAAGCCCGCGTAAAGCTGGGTATCGACGTCGTCCACTTCCCCCTCGAAGGGTCGTTCGAAGACCTCCAGCAACCGCGCCCGGAGTCCGGCATTTCCAGCAAGCGCTTCCGCCTGCGCAAGCGCCGCAGCGAGATCGATGCCATGCCGCTGCTGATCTGCGCGGCGAAGCACGCTCAAAGGTGCGACGAACGGACAGCGATTGATCCGAATCTCCTTGATGCCCGGGCGGGGATGATCCCCCGGCGAGAACAACAACTCGCGGAGCTCATCCGCCGGCAGATCTACGAACGGCGCGAAGTCACGAACCAGATCGATCACGATCACCGAGTTCGGATTCTGACGCCGGATCGCAACCGGTAGCACCACGGACAACCCACAACGCTCTCGCGGCAGCCGACCGGAAACGTGCACGCACGGTCTGCCGCTGGCCAGATTGAGAATGTCCAGAACCGCTGCTTTGCTGCGCAGGCCCAGGTAGAAATCGAATAGCCGGGGCTGGGCCGAACGTAACAGCCGCGCCGTTGCAATCGTCGCCCGGACATCAGAGAGCGCGTCATGTGCCTGACCATGATCGATGGCATTTGCCGCGGTGAACAGTTCCAGTCGGAAGCTGGGCAACCCGTCCTGCTCCGGCCAGACAACACCCTCCGGGCGCAGCGCGGCCGTCGCCCGCAGCAGGTCGATCACATCCCAGCGGCTGTTGCCCTGGCGAAACTCGCGCGCGTAGGGGTCCATGAAGTGCCGATAAAATCCAAATCGCAGAAACTCGTCGTCAAAACGCAGATTGTTGAAACCTACGGTACAGGTGCCTGGGACACTCAGGGCCGCTTCGATCGCCGCGAAGGCTTCGAACTCCTCCATGCCTTCGCTGTTCACACGCTGCGGCGTGAGACCGGTAATTCGGCAGGACTCCGGGTCCGGCAGGACATCGATCGGCAGCTTTACGTAGGTACACAGCTCGTCGCCCAGTTCTTCGAGATCTGTATTCGTGCGCAGCCCCGCAAACTGCATGACGCGATGCCAACGCGGATCGATGCCGGACGTCTCGAGGTCGTAGAAGTACAACGAGCGCGGGGCTTCGGGCGCGGTCATGGATGCATGTTTCGAGTTCGGCTGCCTGTCGCTGTCGCGGTCTATTGCATTTGCCGTCTGTTGCTATCGCCCTCTATTGCTATCACAGAGGACCGTTGGCAAGGTGAAGCATAAAGCGTTCACAATCCGATGTCAGAATCCAACCACCAGTTCCGTCTGGCAATGCTGTTGCTGGGTCCAATGCTCGCGCTCAGCTCCGGTTGGGCCATGAGCAGCGCGGGATTCGCCTGGGAGGCCGCCGCAACCCTCGGCGTTACCGTGCTGTGTGTGGTCTGGTGGGTGTTCGAGCCAATCCCGATACCCGTCACCTCGCTGGTACCGTTGGCTACGCTGCCGTTGCTGGGCGTGCTGCCCCAGACGAAAGTCTCGCAAGCCTACGGACACCCGTTGGTGCTGCTGCTGTTGGGCGGTTTCATCCTGTCCACCGCCATGGAAAAGAGCGGCGCGCACCGGCGCATCGCCCTGACGATGGTTCGTGCGTTTGGGGGAACCAGTAGCCGCAGGCTGGTGTTCGGTTTTATGGTGGCAGCCGCCGCGTTGTCCATGTGGATCTCGAATACCGCGACGACTCTCATGCTGCTGCCAGTCGCTCTGGCTGTCATCGAACGCACGCCCGACCCCAAGCTCGCCACGACGCTGCTGCTGGCGATCGCCTACTCGGCAAACATCGGGGGCATTGGCACGCCCATCGGCACCCCGCCGAACATCCTGTTCATGTCGATCTATGCGAACACCACAGGCACCGAAATCAGCTTCGCTACCTGGATGACCTGGGGCGTACCCGTGGTGCTGCTGTTCCTGCCGTTGATGGGGTTCTGGCTCACCCGTCACCTCGATTACGAGGGCGCGATCGAACTCCCGCAGGTGGGCGCGTGGCGCGCCGAAGAACGGCGCGTGATGGCTGTGTTCGCCGGCACTGCAATTCTCTGGATAACCCGCAACGAGCCATTCGGCGGGTGGACGGCACTCGTCGGTGCGCCCTACACCAATGACGCCATGGTTGCGTTTGCAGCGGTTGTGGTCATGTTCATCGTCCCCAACGGCAAAGGAGGGCGCCTGCTGGACTGGGACAGCGCTCAGAAAATTCCCTGGGGCATGCTCATTCTGTTTGGGGGCGGCATTGCCATCGCGAGCGCATTCGCATCCTCGGGGTTGTCCACCTCGATCGGCGATGCGCTGGCGGGGCTCGCAGATTTGCCACCCTATTTGCTCATTCTCGCCGTGTGCCTTGCGGTGACGTTCCTCACGGAGGCCACCAGCAACACGGCCACTACCGCCCTGCTGATGCCAATTCTCGCCGCCACCGCGGTCGGCGTGGGTATGGATCCCCGCCTGATGATGGTGCCTGCAGCAATGAGCGCGAGTTGCGCGTTCATGCTACCGGTTGCCACCGCGCCGAACCTGATCATGTTCAGCACTGGTCGAATTGGCATTCCGACTATGGTGCGTGAGGGTTTCGCATTGAATCTGATCGGCGCGCTGGTGATCGCCACGGCTTGTTTCGTGCTCCTCACTTGATGTCTGCCATGCATGCAGGAGGGCCTCGAGCTCAACGCGGCGCTGCCCGGCATCCATCTCGGCGAGCTCACCAGCGCGGACGTAGAACTCAGTCCAGTTGCCCCCCGACCTTGCAAACAACTGCGCCAGCGATGGCACCCATTGACGGTACGCCGCAAAGGCCACAAATCTCGCGTTGTCCAGCGGCACGCGAAAATATTCGTCATAACTATCGTCGAACAGCACACGATGTGCCTCAAAACACCGTACGACTTCAGCCAGCAACGCGGCTTTGAACGTTCGCCCCACGAACTCGGAGTACTCACGTACATACAGTTCGCGTAGCTCTGCCTGCCAGCCGAGCATGTAGCGCGCAAACCGATCGCCGACGCGCCAGCGCCGCGTTACATCCTGCAGCAACGCACCATCGGCCGTTGCAGACAACCAGGCGGTCACCCCCTGCCGTTGAACAAACGTTGCAAACGCCTCATTGAAATCGGTGTCCCCCGGCACGTAAAGCTGGCTGTGCGCCAGTTCGTGAAAGAGCAGCCCCGCGAACTCGGGCATTGGCAAGTCGATGAACGAAGACATCAGCGGGTCATCGAACCAGCCAAGCGTGGAGTAGGCCACAACGCCAGCGACCTGGACGTCGTAGCCTTCTGACGCCAACCGCCGCGCGTATCGATGAGACTGGGACTCTTTGAAATAGCCGCGATACCCGGAACACCCGGCAAACGGATAGCACCAGGTCTTGGCGACGACGGAAAACTCGGGCGCCGCCACGACATTCCATAGAGCATAGCGCCGGGGCAACTCGACATAGCTCGAGTATCGCGTGCCGACCTCCAGCAGCAGGACCTGCTCGGCGAAGTCCAGAATTTCCCGACTACTCGCCAGCCGCGCCTTCAATTCGGGAGCGGTATCGGGCGCAGCAAGCAACGCGGCGACAGGCTGACGGGCCCTCAGCACCGCAGCCTGGCCGCGACCGGCTTGCCCGTAGAAGCGCAGGGAATCACAGCCGACGCAGCCGAGCAGCACTACGATCATAAGAATCTGGCGGCGACAAGGGCTGGCGTCTGGAGTGGTACTCATGCAGCCCTTATGTTAAGAAAACCAACCGCTCTCGTAACCCGCAGCAATGTCCACCTTGAAGGGCGTCACAACGCTGATACTACTGGCCGTGCACTCCACGATCTGGTGCACGCCGTTGTATGTGCTCGGCAGCGTCCGCCTGCTGCTCCCCAGCAGACGCGCCGGGGATGCGCTGTCGATTCCAATGAACCGGATCGTCGATGGCTGGGTCGCCACGAATCGCGCCGTCTTCCGCCTCATGGGGACCAATCGAACCCGCGTCAGCTGGTCCCTCGATACGCCACTGTCCCGCAGTGATTGGTACGTCGTGGTATCGAACCATCAGACCTGGGCCGACATTCTGATCCTGCAGGATATACTGCTGGGCAGGGTCCCCCCGTTGAAGTTCTTCATCAAGCGAGTCCTGCTCTGGGTACCGCTGATTGGAATTGCCATGTGGTTCCTGGATTATCCCTGCGTTCGCCGCTACAGCCGTGACGAGATCGCAACCAACCCCGCGCTCCGGGACCGCGATCGGAACGCCGTCCGCGCGGCCTGCGATCACTTCAAGCGCGCGCCTACGAGCGTCCTGAACTTTCTCGAAGGCACCCGCTTCACGAGCGAGAAGCACAGCGCCCAGGAATCGCCCTACCAACACCTGCTGATGCCGAAGATCGGCGGCATACAACAGGTCCTGGCCGCACTGGGAGATCGGGCGGTGTGTGTAGTCGACGTCACGATCGTGTATCCCGACGCAGCACCCGGCTTCTGGGATTACCTCTGCGGCCGCTGCGAACCGGCGATCGTTGACGTCCAGACCCGGCAGCTCCCCTCGCTGGATTCGGTTGACGACCCCGGCATCGAGGACGCCGGTCGAGCATTGGTCCGGGACTGGGCTGACGATCTGTGGTTGCACAAGGACGCCCACATCATGCAGCTCGCGGGGCGCGGCTGACATGTATCAGGACTACTTCCGGTTCAATCAAGCGCCATTCTCGATCGCTCCGGACCCGGCTTTTCTGTATCTCAGCGAACGTCACCGGGAAGCGCTTGCGCATCTCATGTACGGGCTGGAGGGCGACGGCGGATTCGTTCTGGTCATAGGCGAGGTCGGTACGGGCAAGACCACGTTGGTCCGGTCGCTGATGGACCAGGTTCCCGAAGCCGTCGATGTCGCCTTCGTGCTGAACCCCCGCGTCACCGTCCCGGAACTGCTGGAGACTCTCTGCGACGAGCTGGGTGTGGAATATGTAAGCGACGAGCCGCTGACCATCAAATTCTACATCGATCGATTGAATGCCCACCTGCTGAAGAACCACGCGTTGGGACGCAGCACCGTGGTCATCATCGACGAGGCGCAGAATCTGTCAACGGATGTGCTGGAACAGGTTCGACTGCTGACCAATCTCGAGACCAACGAACGCAAACTGCTGCGCGTCATCTTGCTCGGGCAGACCGAGCTCTCGGAGTTGCTGGACCGGCGCGAGATGCGGCAGCTCGCTCAGCGCATCACGGCGCGATATCACCTGAGCGCTCTTGACCGCGATGAAACTCGAGCGTATATCGCCCACCGTCTGACTCGCGCAGGCGGCAGTCCGCATCTCTTCACACGGCCCGCCAGCCGGGAAACCTACCGACTCAGTCGAGGCATCCCTCGCCTGATCAACGTGATCGCGGATCGAGCGCTGCTCGGCAGCTACGTCGAGGCCAAGCAGAGGGTATCCGCGGCAATCGTTCGCAAGGCTGCGCGCGAGGTCTTCGACAAACCTGCCAACTCCCGGCGCTGGCTGGCCACCGCCGGTCTCTTGTTGCTGGGCGTAGGCGCCGCGTGGGCACTGCTCGATCAAGCACCGGGTCTGATCAGCACCCAGACTTCGGCCCCCACCGACGCCGGGACGCCGAGCCCGGTGGAGCCGCAACAAGCATCGATTGTCGACACGCTTCCGGCGGCCGCGCCCCGGACCATCGCGGAGCCAGACAAACAGCTACCGACGGCAGCCCCAACCCCGTCCGGCCCCACAACAACCCCCACAGCCACCCCCACGGCGACGGAACGCGCGTCGCAATCAGCACCGGAACCGGCAACGCTCGTCGAGGCACAAAAACGAGTCTCCCGACCGCCTGGCATCTCCACGCACCAGACACAGCTGGACGCCTACGCCCAAGTGTTCGAGCGCTGGCAGGTTCCAGGCATCGTCAGGGGCATCCCCTGCAATCATGCACCCAATGTCGGCCTGCAGTGCCTCAAGCGCAATGGCACCTGGGATGATCTGCTGCGCCTGGATCGGCCGGTGGTGCTGGAGCTGTGGAACGACAGCGCAACGCCCTACTACGGTGCCCTGCTCGAAGCGTCCAGCGAGAATGCGTCGCTGAGCATCGCGGGTACCGAGTATTCCGTGGACCGCCAGGCACTCGATGGAAGCTGGTTCGGCACCTACATCGTGCTCTGGCAGATGCCACCCAATTACAACGGGAACCTCCGCCAGGGATCCCAGGGTGTGGCGGTATCCTGGCTGCGTGCGCAGCTTGCCGACTTCCTGGACCTGGAGTTCGACGTCACCACGGCCGACACATTCGATCGGTCGCTCTACGGCGCAGTGATCCGTTTTCAGCGTCAGCGTGGGCTCCGCCCCGACGGGATCGTGGGGCCGGCAACATGGATCGAAATCAATAGCGCAGGCGCGCGACCCGTCCCTCG